>VAOX01017922.1_pt1 | contig 153679 bp, 152 predicted proteins | sample 3393891 | NCBI WGS metagenome assembly VAOX01 (sample SAMN08290429, study PRJNA428436) | hydrothermal vent metagenome | isolation source: Deep-sea hydrothermal vent chimney | place: Indian Ocean: Southwest Indian Ridge | depth 2822 m m
GGTATTCGGAAGTTTCAGTAAAACGGCGTCGGACCGAAATCCGAATGCTTTTATACAGCGATATAAAATGATTGCAGGGGTGATATTATTATTTTGGCAAAACAGCGTAATTTTTAAAACGGAAGGATATATTTGCTATTTCTGTAGATTAGCGGCGAAAATCATAGAAGAGGCAATGTTCTTATATGTAATAGAAACTGCATTGGTTAATAAAATATTATAATATTTTATTGATAGAGTTTTGTTGCGCAGATATTTTAAATATATAAATGCTATTTGAGATAATTCGTATTGAAAGTATTTGCCGGTTTTATTTATGTCATATCCTTTCTTAAAGTATGAGAGTGATAGGTTGTAATCGTTAAATCTGTAATTTATGAGTCCGAGGTAATAATATGTGTCATATAAAATATTTTTATTGTTTTTAACTATTCTGATTAGCCGGTTAAAATATGCCGCTGCCGTTTTTAAATCATTTTCATTAAACTCGTTGCGGCCTAAAAAATAAAGGCTATTTATATTATCTATCGGCGGAAGCAGGTTAAGGCTTCTCTTCAATAAACTTATATAATTATTATAATAATTCAATTGTTTATATAATTTGAGTTTTAAATCGATAATCTTATTTCTTAGTTTGATGTTTTTAACGTTTTTTGAATTAATTCTATTCATTAATGAAATTGATTTCGGATATTTTTTGAGAGCGTAGTAGATATTCGAAATATAATACTCGGAAACGGCGTTTTTAACCAAACTGTTATATTTTTCGGCATAAGGCAGAGCGTCTTTGTATTTTTTTTCCTTAGCTTTTATTTTAAATAAGTAAAGATAAATTTTTGGGTTAATATATATATTAGGAATTAAAAATTTCATCCGTTTAAATATGCTAAAACATGCTTTAAAATTGTTATTTTCGTAATCCTTTTTAATAATTCTATAGAGCAAGCCTGCCGTTTCTTTTTCATACAAACTTCTTTCTTTTTTGCTCATGACGTTGTTATCAAATAGTATTCTTTTCAAATAGCCGAGGCTTATTTCGGGTTTATCATGTTTTTTGTAAAAATTAGCCAAAAATTTTAAGGCCATAAGCTTAATATTTAAAAAATCCTCTGCGGAAAGTCTGCTTTTTATGTATTCAATGCCGCTAAAATCTTTCTGTTTGACGAGTGATATGCCGTAATGTATAAGGCTGCTTTTGCGATAGTATCCCGTGCAATAGTTTGAAGATTCCGCGAAATAATTTTGAGCAGTCCGATATTCATTTTTCTTTAACGCTATAATGCCACTGTAATACGGTTTATAGCATATATATTTTTTTTTCGGAGAGAATAAATTTTTATTATTTAATATTAAAAGCGCGGTTGATAAATCATCCTTACGGTTTATCAAATAGTTTAAATAGATTAGCTTGAAATAATTATTTCTTTTTTCGAGGTATATTATTTTTTTTAAAATATTTTTAACGTCGTCTTTTTCGTAAAATTTGTTCGCTTCTTTTATATTTCCGAAAGAAGCGTAAGAAAGGGTCAGATATACGAGTGATTTATTATAAAGATTGCTGCCTTTTTTATTTTTATTTAAAAGAAAATTAAAATCTCTTATAGACCTTTTATAGTTTTTCATATTAAAATCGCATCGAGCCATATAAAAAATAGCCCCATAAATTTTTTTGTAATTAGGGTCATTAACGATAATTCTTTGAAAATAGGGTTTTGCCATAAAGAAATCTTTATATTTATAAAGTATTTTTCCGTATAGGTAATTAATATCCGAGGACAATATCTTTCCGGTATAATAATTATTGAGTATAAATTTTACGGTTTTATAGGCGGCCGACAGGTTGCCTGAGGCATATTCTTTAGAAGCCTTTTTATACAATATTGTAACCTTCGGCGATACTTGTCGTGTATTTCCGTAAACTATAGCGGGGGAGAATATCTTGATTGCAACCGTTATCGCTATCATTATTGCGACGGTAAGTAGAATAAGTGCCTTATCCCTATTTATTCCGGTGTTTTTCATATCTTTTTAATTTTTCTATTAAAGTTGTTCTATTAAGACCGAGCATTTTGGCAGCCCTCACTTTAACCCCGCCGGAAATTTTAATTGCCTTATTTATGATATTCATCTCTATTTTCTCCATATTGTTTTTTAAATTTATAGTATCCCCTTTGTTCAATAAAATCTCTAAATTTTCCGTAACTGTTTTTGCGGTCTCGATACGTTTATTCTTAAAATATTTTTCAGGTATATCCTTTATGGTAATCAGTCCGCTTTCGTTCAGAACGACCAACATCTCCATGAGATTTTCCAGTTCCCTTACGTTTCCGTTCCAGTCGTAATTTAAAAGTATATTAAAAGCATCTTCGGAAATACCGTAAACTTTATTATCTTGAAAATATTCAAATTTTTTCATAAAATAATAAATCAAAACGATAATGTCGGTCTTTCTTTCTCTCAAAGGCGACAGGTGAATCGGTATTACGTTAATCCTGTAATAAAAATCCTCTCTAAAGAGATTTTTTGAAATCATGTCTTCCAAATTTTTGTTTGTAGCGGAGATGATCCTTGCGTCTATCTTTTTTATTTTTAAAGATCCTATGGGTTCTATTTCACGTTCCTGAATAACTCTCAGAAGTTTTACCTGAAGTGAAATGCTCATATCTCCTATTTCGTCTAAAAATATAGTAGATTTATCCGCAAGGTCGAATCTGCCTAATTTGTCGGTAAAGGCTCCGGTAAAAGCCCCCTTCTTGTATCCGAACAGTTCACTTTCAAGAAGTCCCTCCGGAAAAGCTCCGCAATTTATAGACACCATAGGATTGGCATTTCTTTTGGATTGATTATGTATCAATTTTGCAATAAGTTCCTTCCCTGTTCCGGATTCTCCGGTTATCAGGATATTACTGCCACCTTGTGCCACCTTATGAGTTTTTTCTATAACCGTTTTGATATGATTTGAGATTCCGTAAATATTGATTCCGTTTGCTTCTGCAATATCGTCATTATTATGACATAAATCATCCAGCAGAGTGGAAGCTTTGTCGATAAAGGTATTATGGTGCTTTTTTTTAAAAATTTTTGCATCGGCAAATCTTTCGTATTTCAAATCTTTAATATTTTTTGAATTAATTATACGGTCGATATTATGTTTTATTAAAAAAATAATATTCTGCTCGTCCAGTTCATGTATATTATCTATATAAACGAACAGTTTCACATTTATTTTTGGAGTTATTTTGGATATCTCCAAAATAAAAGCCCTGTTATTTTCGGTGATTATATATGTATCGTTGTTGAATGTGGCGGGGAGGTCATTTGTAGTTTTTAACGTAATCATTTTTTTTTCGTCAACTGTTTTTTTAAGAACATGCCTGATTTTATAGCATATGTCTTTTTGTCTAATTATGATATAAACAATAATTTCATTTTTTTTTGTTTGACTAACATTATTCATATTATTTATAATTTATATATTATGATAACGATAATAATAGATGGATACAACTTTATTTTCAATTCTTATTTTAAGTTAAGGTTTAAATCCGACGAACTTCAAAAATTAAGAGAGTTGACGATAAATTTTTTATCAAAATATTATAATGTAAAAAGAAACAAAGTGATAGTGGTTTTTGACGGTTATAACACCGACGAGCCTTACGAGTCTGCGTACAACCGTCAAAATATTGAAATAATATATTCTAAGAAAGATGAAAAAGCAGACGACGTCATAGTAAGATTGGCGAAAAGCATAGGCAATTCGATAGTCGTTACTAACGATAATGAAATTAGGCGCCACGTATCAGGTGTAAACTGTTCTTGTATGAGTATAGGAGAATTCGAAAAAATAATTGAAAACATCATAAACAGTGACAATAACGGCAGTCTTTCCCAGAATTACGAAGATGAAGAAGACGAAACGGCCCGCCGCCACGGGATGAGTTCCGAAAAAAAGGGCAATCCACACAAACTTTCAAAAAAAGATAGGCTTAAAATGAAAAAAATCAGGAAAATATGATTAACCCGGAGCTACTTTTGTAAAGATTTTCTTTATTTGTTCTATCTGTGTTTCGATTCTTGCATCTATTTCACCAAAATCGGTTTTTATTATCACGTCCCCTTGAGAAATGTTTCTATCGGGCAGAAATTCTATATTAGATTCCTTTGCCGTAAAGTTTTTTATTGCATCCGGATTCTTGTTTAAAGTGCCGTAATCTGCAGAGTTTAAATATATTGTAAAATTTACCGTATCCCCAGCCTTATCTATAGCATCCGCTATTATTCGCATGATTAAGTCTCTATTTGTTTCCACTTCCGACTTTATTATCGCTTTTGCGATGTTTAAAGACAAATCTATTACATCCCGTTTTACGTCTCTGTATAATTCGTTTTTAAATTTTTCTATGGAACCGGCGGCTTTTAGAATGTTTTTAATCCCTTCTTCCGTCAGTCTGTCCGCCTCTTTTTTGCCTTCGCTAAACCCCCGAGAATAGCCTCTTTTTTCGGCATTTTCTAAAATATTCTGCTCTTTTTTTTCTAATGTTTTTTCAGTTTTATGTTTATGGTTTTCTAAATATGAAATTATAAATTTCTGCAATGTAGCGGGAACCGATCCTAAAGTGCTTACCAACTCTTCGTCGTCTTGTTTGGATTCTGTTTTAAGAATATTGACTAAAAGCGTTTTCTTCCCGTCATATATGGTGTTTCCTTCAATATTGAATTCATTATCTTTTAAAATTTTATTCACGCCGTCCCCGGTCTTAAACAGGTTAAACTAGTTTTTCGCTTTCACTTTTTACGGCAAGACTAATCTTACCCTCATCCTCAAGTCTTCTAACAATTTTTAATATTTCATGTTGGATTTTTTCCACTTCCGAAAGTTTCTTCGGTCCCAATGCCTCTAAATCATCATTAATCATCTCCTGAGCTCTTTTAGATACGTTGGCAAGTATTTTGTTTTTAAGGTCCTCAGAAGCGGTTTTTAACGCCAGGACAATCTGGTCGTGCGATATCTCTCTAAGTATAAGTTGCATGGATTTATCATCCACCATCGCAAGGTCGTCGAATGTAAACATAAGCTCCCTAATCTTTTCCGCCTCTTCCTTATCTAATTTCTCTATATCTGCAAGTATAGGTTCTTCTATGGATTTGTCCATATTGTTTAAAATATCTGCTACTATTCTGACACCCCCTACGAGTTTGCTTTGCGTCGAACCCGTCGATTTTAACTGCTCTTGAAGCACTTCGTCAAGGTCATTTATAACGCCTGGAGGGACCCTTTCCAACTTTGACAATCTAAATACGACCTGTGACCTTATTGAGGACGGCAAAAGACCTACGACCATGGCTGCAGACATCGGCTCTAAATGCCCGAGTATAAGTGCTATAGTCTGGGGATGCTCATTTTTCACGAAATCGGCGATAATATGGGGGTCAAGCCATTTTAGTGTTTGCAATCCTTCTTCTTCTATCGGTCCGTGCAGATTATCTAAGATTTTTTTTGCTTTGTCGGGGTCTAAGGATTTAGCTATAATATTTTTAATGTAGTCGTCCCCCTTGACTACTAAACCAATTTTTGAAAAATTAGAATTAAAATCTTTAAGTATAGAATCGGAATCTTCCTTTTCTATCGTAGGGAGCTGGTCCATATATTTGGTAATCTTTTGGATTTCCATTAATTCTAACCTTTTTATTATTTCGGAAGCAGCTTCTTCGCCTACCGAAACAAGGAATACGGCTGCTTTCTCGGGTCCTGAAAATTTTTTAGGCATATCTTATGTCTCTCTACCCGTTTCTTTTAATAAATTTTTTACGTAATTTGTCGCGGCTTCCGGATCCGACCTAACGATATTAGTTGCAATATCTTTCATGCTCGGTTCCGGTTTAGAAGGGGATTCCCGTTTCATTTGATCTAACGCCTCAAGCCTTTCTTCTTCAGACGATCCTGCAGGAGATTTGGATTCATATGCTATAATATATTTTATGAGTGGCCTTAAAATAAGTAATATTATTAATATAACTCCTAATAAGATGACCCCGTATCTGACTATTTCGCCGAAGTTTGATTCTATTATAGACTCTATCGTTTTTTTAGGTTGTACCGGTATAGTATAAAGTATTTTTTTAAAAGGAATATTGGCTATCACGACTTCGTCTTTCGAAGCCTTTGAATATCCGATTGCGGTCTTGATTATATTTTTAAATAAGCTCATTTCGGATGAACTTCTTGGGACATATTTCATTAAAAACTTGCCCTTTGAAGATTTTATTTTTTTATATACTCCGTTAACGAGTACTGAAGCATATATTCTTTTTATAGTTCCGGTTGGATAAGAAATCTTTTCTATTTTTTTAGATACGTCGTAATTTATCGTTTCTTTTTTTACGGTATGAATGCTCGGTTTTACAGCTCGAGTCGGTATCTTTCCGGGCGGAAGGTTTGATTTTGTTCCAGGAATCCCATATGGTCTTACCGCCCCGGTAGAAGATGATTTATATGTTTGCTGTGAGACTATAGCCGTAGTATTCGGGTTGTAAATCAGCTGAGATTCAGTTTTTCTCGCAAAATTGACTTTTACGTAAACCTTAGAAACGATGTTTCCGATTCCGACGACCGGTATTAACATAGAGTTTATCTTGCCTTCGAGATTTTTTTCTATTTCATGGACGTAGCCCAACTGACTTGCCGTATACTTAAAGGAGTTTCCTATCGGAATGGATAAAATCTTTCCGTTAGTGTCAATTATAGTAATGTTTTTAGGTTTTAAGCCGTCAACCGCGCTTGCAACCAAATGTATAATCCCGTTCACCTGCATTCTACTTAAATGCATGCCGGATTTAAGCTTAACTATAATGGATGCCTTTGCGGACTCTTTTCTTGAAACAAAGACGGAACGTCTCGGCAAAACAATGAGGACACTAGAATGTTTAATTTGATTAATCTGGTTTATCGTTCTTTCCAACTCGCCCTGTAACGCTCTCTGATAATCTACGTGTTGTATAAAGTCGGTCATGCCTATTGGAACGTGATTAAATATAGAGAACCCGACTCCTTCTTGATGGGGCAGTCCTATAGATGCCAGTTTAATCCTAATCTTATAAACGCTTCCTTTAGGAATCAATAATGTTTTCCCTCTATCTGCAAGTTTGTAAGGGATGCCGTACGAGTGAAGTTTAGTTATTATAGATGAAGCGCTAGACGGGTTTAAATTTGAGTAAAGAACGCCGTAATTCGGTGTCGTGACATATATAGCAGTAAAATATATAGCTACGCCGACCGCCATAACGACTAAAAAAAATGCGAGTTTTCGCTCTATTGAAAGCTCGCTAAAAAAGGTTTTTAGTTGAGAAGAGAAATTTTTTAGAGTAGCTGTCATTTATTTATACTTGCATATTCATGATTTGATTGTAAGCGGTTATAATTTTATTTCTAACCTGCATCATTAGCTCAAAAGAATCGTTTGCTTTTTCTATATTTATCATTGCCTGATGTATATTAGACGATTTTCCGATAGCAATATCTTCTGCCGAGTTATCGGCGGATATTTGAAGGTCATTCACCTTATTTATGGAATTTAAAAGAGTATCGCCAAAAGATCCATTGCCTTTTTGAGCGCCGGTAATATTTTCGCCGCTTTTGAGAATATTGTTTGGATTAAGGTTTTTTATGCTGTCCGGATTTATAACTACAGACATCGTAAGCCCCTCCTTTTCTCATTTTTAGTAATTTTTTTATTAGGTTTAATATCTCCGATATTATGTATATTACTCATTTCATTATATCACATATTTTATTTTAATTTGAATTTTAACCGAAATAGTTATCGGTCATTGGATATAACTGCGTCAAATTTTTAACGATGCACGAGCCATGGCTTTTGATTCTGCGATAACTTCTGCATCTGCCTTATATGCCTTTGTTGCCGATATCATATCTACAAGCTCCTTTATAGAGGATATGTTGGGAATTTTGACATATCCTGCTTTATTCGCTAAAGGATTACCGGGGTCATATTTTTCTGAAAACGGATTTTTTACATTTTCTATCTTTGATACCTCTACTCCGAAATAATTTTTAAATTTAACCGTTTCGAAAACAGGTTCTTTTTTCACGTAGGGCAGTCCGTTTCCGGCGTTATCGGTATTAATATTAGCCAGATTGGAAGCGATGACGTTCATTCTTATTCTTTCTGCATTAAGACCTTCCGCCGCAATCTTTAAAGAATCGTTAAAACTCATAATACACCTTCGTTCTTGTTCATTTCTGTTAACTTTTTAATATATCTTAATCCGTGTTATGGATTAGCCTGAGTTATAGCATATGTCAGTGTCGCAAATTTCTTCGACAACAAACCCGCTACAGCTTGAAACCTTATCGCATTAGAGGTCATATTACTCATTTCTCTGCCTATTTCGACGGTATTTCCATCTAATGCCGGTACCGATTCGTCTTTCTGATTTTTAATGAAAGATTTAATGAACCCCGAACCGTCACGTTCCGCAGCATTATAAATATTTTCATAAGATAAATCCTTACGTGATGTTGCCTCCATCGGAAGGGAAGAGGGCGAAGGAACAAGATTTTTCATAACATCTTTAAAATTCAATTCTTTGGACTTGTACCCGGGCGTATTCGCATTGGCAACATTGGATGCTATGATATTTTGCCTGTCGCTAAGTACATTCAGGCTTTCGCCTAAAATATCATATATTTTGCTAAACATTTCTTAACCTCTCTGATTTAAAATTTACATCTTAAACCTCAATATTGGAATATCTGTGTTAATGATCTGTATAATATTACCTGTTTGTAATTACTGCAATATCTATGCCAAATATGGCAGGAAAACGCTAATTTTTGCACCACCGAGTTTTTCCGAATTATCGGCATTTATGTATCCTCCGTGAATCATAACGTTGTTTAGGGCGATAGAGAGTCCTAAGCCCGTACCGCCGCTTTTTTTAGTAGAGAAAAAAGGATTAAATATATCTTTGATTATATCCTTAGAAAATCCGGGTCCGTTGTCCTCGAAATTAATACATATATAGCTACTCTCGTTGTCTAAAAGTAGGATAGATGATTTAATGTCGATAATTCCGTAATTGCTTGGAGCCGCATGCGCTGCGTTAGCTAATATATTAATAAAGGCTTGTTCGATAAGATTTTCGTCTATTTCTGCTGAAATATTCTTATCTATTTCTCTTATTATTTTTATATTTTTTTGCTTAATTATATATGATGCATAAATAATGGATTTATTAATTGATTCGAGTAAATTGCACTTTGACGGTGCAGGTTTAACTACTTTAGAAAATTCAAGCACGTTGTTTATCGTCGTGTTCATATTTTTGACGGCAGATATTATGTGCGAAATAATTTCAAGATGTTCTTTGTTTTTATCTTTTAGCTCTTTCTGCAAAATAGAAGCGAACAATTCTATAGAACCTAACGGGTTTCTTATCTCATGTGCTATTTTAGCCGACATTTCTCCTAATTCTGCTAATCGTTTAAATTTTTTTATCTCTTCAATATTCTGTATTATAAAAATTCTTCCGGAATTTTTTTTACTGCCGGTATTTATATTTTTTACATATAAAAATACTGGAATAACTCTTTCGCCGCCTACTTTCATTATTTTTTCTATCGGGTTGAAAATCGGCTTTATAAAGTGATTTAATGCACCATCGTTAAAGAAAAAATTTAAGAAATCGTCTATACTTCTGTCCAAATAATTTACAAGATCATATTCGGGAATAAGTTCCGATAATGATTTATTTATGAATTTAACGATATTGTTGCCGTCCGTTATTATTACGCCTAACGGCAAGCTTTCCAAGACAGTGTTAAGGTTTTCCTTTAAATCTTTAATCTCGTCTTCAAGATTTTTATAATATTCCGAAAGCTTCTGAGATGCGATTTCAAAGGATTCGAATGCCCTTTTAAGCTCGTTACCGGTTATAATTTCCGTTATCGGTTGTATATGTCCTTTTGTCATATGGAAAATTTTACCATAAAATTAACCTTTTTTGTTATTTTATATTATAATGTATTTAAATATATGTCTAATAATAAAGCATTGAATTTAAATATGCGGGACAGAGTGCTGATAGTGGACGACGACCGGCACATGCGTTCTGCATTAAGCATAAGCTTGAAAAAAACCGGCAGGGAAGGGGAGATATTTGCGTCCGCCGAAGATGCCTTGCAATCTATCGACAATACCGCCTGCAACTATTTTCTTATAATTAGCGATTTAAGTCTTCCGGGAATGGACGGCGTTTCCTTTTTGCACGAAATAAGAAAGCGGAACGGCTATGAAAATATCCCTTTCGTAATTATTACGGCATATGGAACAGTGGAAAGTGCCGTTACAGCTATGAAATCTGGTGCAACCGATTATCTCTTGAAGCCTTTTGATATTACCGATTTTGAAAGGGTAGTTGTAAATGCGGAAAAAATTTCCGCATTTATTTCTTTATCCTCTGCGTTGAATACCGGTAAGAATAACGACGGTGTCTCCGATAAATCAGATTTTATATACGAATCGGAAAAAATGAAAGAAATAGATTCTTTTATAGGCATTGCTGCGGCGACAGATGCGACGGTTCTGATAACGGGTGAATCTGGAACCGGAAAAGAGGTCGTGGCAAAAAGGATACACGGTCTCAGTAAAAGAGAGGGTAGGTTTATAGCCATTAACTGCTCTGCCATAGTTCCTACGCTTTTAGAGAGTGAACTTTTCGGCTATGAAAAGGGATCCTTTACAGGGGCGGTTTCGTCAAAAAAAGGAAAATTTGAGCAAGCAGACAATGGTACCATTTTACTCGACGAGATAGCCGATATGGATAAAAATCTTCAGGCTAAGATTTTGCGTGTCCTTCAGGAAAAAGCCATCGATAGGGTAGGGGGATATGAACCGGTAGATATCAATGCCAGAGTCATAGCTGCTACCAATAAAGACATAGAAAAAATTATATCGGAAGGGACTTTCAGGGAAGACCTTTTTTATAGACTTAACGTAATTCGTTTACATATCCCGCCGTTAAGAGAAAGAAAGGAGGACATTCTGCCCCTTGCAAAATATTTTATGAGGCGGTATGTAAAAAAATATTTCCGAGACTGTAAAAGAATAACTCCTGAGGCACTGAAGTATCTAATTTCGCTAAGTTATCCCGGAAACATAAGGGAGCTTGAAAATATAATAGAAAGAGCGGTAATCATTGCTCAGAAAGATGAAGCAATAGACATCGTTCATTTTAGGAGATTTAATCTCTCCTTTACCGCAGCGGAAAGTGACGTAGATATAAGTTCGGTTGCCGCTGTTTCAGATGGAGCGACAAAGCCTCAAAGAACATCGATTGCATTATCCGATATGTCGTGTGCCGCAGGGTTTCCGGCGGAGAAAACCGCATCTGATTCCGATTCGGTGTCCGGCGCCGCTTTCATGTCCCTTAGCATTAAGGAAATGGAAGAAAGACTTATTATCGCCGCTCTTAAAAAAACGAATGGAAACAGGACAAAAGCCGCAGAAAGACTTGGAATAACCGCAAGGACGCTAAGGAATAAGATTAAAGAGTTGGGATTATAATATTAAGTTATGAATAATTTCTCAATTTTGGCATAGTATTTGCTGTTAATGTGTAAAGTAAAATTATTCTTATGGTTTTATAGGAAAAATTTTCCTTTTTAAAAACATAGGAGGAAAAAATGTTTGTAAATTCATTACTTAACGTTGCTACCGCAGCAGCGCCTAATTTGAACAATTCTGCGGGTTCCAACAAACTTGTAAGCGAAAATACTTTTATGAATCTAATGGTCAAGGAGCTTCAAAATCAAAATCCATTAGAACCTATGTCGAATACTAATTTTATTTCCGAACTTGCTCAATTTAACTCTATGAATCAGCTTACATCCATGAATTCAACACTTAAGAGTTTAGTATCCTCGCAAAATCAGGCAGCTCTCGGTAGCACTGTAAGCCTGATAGGCAAGACGGTTCAGGCAAAAGGTAATTCCTTTGGATTTACGAGCGGTGTAGGCATGCCATTGAAGTATTCCTTACCTCAAAATACTAATTCCGTGTCGTTAGATATTTATAACGGTTCGGGAAATCTCGTTTATAACACAAAATTGGGTCCGCGAAATTTAGGTCCTCAATCGTTTAATTGGAACGGGCTCGAAAATAACGGTTCATCGGCGCCGAGTGGAGACTACTCGTTTTCGGTTAACGCAACAGATGCAGCGGGTAATCCGTTAACCGTGACCGCTTATTCAAATGCTACGGTTACCGGACTAACTACATCGAGTAAAGGTGCAGTCGAACTAAAACTGAGTAACGGTTCCATCGTTCCGCTATCGAGCGTTACGAGTGTAGGTTGATACAAAAAATTATGCGGGCATTCTCGCACAGTGGAAAAACTCTTTGGATTATTTAATATAATAAAATAAAAGAAATAGTCAATTAATTGGCATACTAATGTTGTTATAAATTTAAGGAGGAATGAATATGAGTGTCAATGCCCTTTTTACCGCAGTATCGGGTTTAAATGCTAATCAGACATACTTAGGCATTATCGGGAACAATATAGCCAACTCTAATACGATCGGTTTTAAAAGTTCCAACCCTATATTTCAAAATCTTGTTAGTCAGACATTAAGCGGCGTTTCAAGTTCTCAAGAAGGACTCGGAACGTCGGTTTATTCTATTCAACAGCAATTCGGGCAGGGGGCAATGGAGACTACTTCAAATCCCTTAGACATGGCGGTTGACGGAAACGGTTTTTTTATAGTGCGGTCACCGAACGGTTCGAGCTACTATACGAGAAACGGTCAGTTTAGCGAAAATGCGCAGGGGCAGATAGTCGATTCTACCGGTCAGAATGTCGTTCAGGGTTATTCTTTAAATGCTCAGGGGGTTTCTACATCGGGTACCCCGCAACCTATAAGTCTTACGACATCGGCAATACCGCCCAAGGCTACTACGACTGCCGTGCTTACCGCTAATCTTGATTCGAATATATCTACGCAGACGGCGCCTACGACAACGGCGGGAAATTTTATGGGAGGATATTTGACGTCGAGTGCCGCCGTCGGTTCATCAGCCCTTAACGTTACGATGACTTATAATGGTACTACTGGAAATGCTCCGACTTCTTTGCTTATAGGCAACGGCAACGGAACCGATAATTTATACACAGTCGATTCTTATGTTAGCGGAGGTACGACATATACCCCTGCGACACTGCCGTCCGGTTCGGTGGTTACTTCCGTCACATTATCCTCTCCGCTTACGTCTTCCGTTCTTGAAAATACTGCTATTTCGCAGAATACCCTTGGTCTCACGAGTGTATCCGGTATTTTGGCAGGGTCGAATATACAGATAAACACAAATGGGACCGCGACTTCATCTACGAACGATCCTTATCAATTTTTTAATAACGTCGCAAGCGTAAATTCCAACAGTACTGTAAATTTATCAAATGCAATGCCTATTCCCTCCGGCGGTTCGTTTACGGCAGGCGGAGGCGTTATAACCGGTCCGGCAAACGATTATTATTCCACAACTATTAATGCTTACGATTCGTTGGGAGACTCGCTTCCGATGACCGTTACTTTTGCTCCGTCATCCTCAACGGCGGGAAATTGGAACGTTTATTATAAGATTAATGGAACTGCCGCTCAAAGACAAGCGTTAAACTCTACCACTCCAGATATCACTTTCAATTCCGAGGGTCAAATTACATCCGGAATATCTCAAACATTGACGGACGTCCCGGCTTATGTTAACCCGGCACCGGGGACGCTTCCGGATGGCGCATCTGAGCCGTTAAGTGTAGCTTTAAATCTTAACAATGTTACTCAGTATGCGGCGACTTCCGCCGCGACAGCGTTTACCCAGAACGGATATTCTACGGGAACTCTTACGAGTTTCACGGTTGATAAGGGCGGAAGGATTTCAGGGCTCTTTTCGAACGGTCAGACGAAGTATCTTTACCAGGTTGCGCTTGCAAATTTCATTTCACCCACGGGGCTTGTCTCTGAAGGTAATAGTCTCTATTCACAGAGCTATTCATCCGGTCAGCCGGCAGTCGGCGTAGCAAATTCCGGAAATTTTGGTTATATTACTGATTCGGCATTGGAACAGTCTAATGTTAATATTTCGTCGGAATTTACAAATATGATAATTGCGCAGAATGCTTACGTCGCAAATTCCAAGGTCCTGACGACAGAGAATTCCGTATTGAGGGCTCTCGAAACCGCTATTCCCTAATGAAACAAGGATTTTACGCTTATATTAAAATTTATTTTTAAAGCTTTTCTATAATTCGGGATTGGTGATTTTACATTAAAATGACGACATATAACTTATGTTAAATAATCTTACATCTAATTTATCTGTTGATGCATCGCTCTCTCCCGCTAATTTCGGCGGAGGCGTTTCTTCGTTGAAAGGATACGTTTCCTTATCTGGTTCGGAGTCCTATTCCGGCAGAAATACCGGATTTGGAGAAGCACTCAATGATTCGATTAAGAATAATAATTCCGGTGACGATTCTGCCGTCGATACCGTTTCGCAGAAAATTGCCTCTTCTACGAATAATAATTCGACTGATTTGTCCGGTTTGCATGATGCCGATGCAAAAGATAGGCACAAAAAAAGCGGTGTAAAAATAAGAAATAATAATAACAAGGGAGTTGGACATGTGCCGTATTTTATCGGGAATACAAATACTACCATGTCTGTTTCCGTAAAAAAAAAGAACAATAGCGAAGAAAGTGGCAGAACAAACGTAAAATCCGAACATGGATACGTTGATAGCAACGTATATTCTAACGGTATTGGTAAAAGCATAAATAAATCCAAGAATTTGGAACAAAAAATAAATGATATTGGCGGAAAAGACTCAAAAGACATTAAAAAGGATAAGGCCGGTTTATCCGACGCGACCGGAGATAAAGATAAAAAGATTGCGGATAGTGCTTCAGATAAAAATAATAAAGATGCATCCGGCAAAACAAAAGCAACACATGCAAATTCCAAGAAATCGATATTTAACGGAATTACCGAAAGAGCACATTCGAATTCCATAAACTCGGAGATTGCAAATGCTTTCGATTTGGCCGCTTTAAACGGCGAAGCAAAGTCTGTTCTTTCGGGGATGGACGGCAAAAATTCCGAAAGTAAAAATGGGAATGCTGATATTGGTAATAATAACAATAAAATTCTCGACTTTATTGATGCAGGTTTTGTCCAAGGTTCCGGGACGAGGGTTAATAACTCTACCCCTAACGGAAATTTTCCCGGACTTAATTTATCAAGTGGGCATATTAATGACGTCAATGAATCCGGTGGCGAAACCTACGGCTCTGCCGCTGTAAATTCCGTTGTGTTTATGCTCAAAAATAGCGTTCAATCGACTACTATCACTCTTACCCCGCCATCTCTCGGTACCGTTAAAATAGACATATCTATCAATAATGCTAATGCTACCGCAAATTCTTTAAATTCTTCGGCTTCCAACGGTTCTATAGCGATAAGTATGCTTGCCCAGAATGAGGCCGCCAAAAATATGCTTCAGTCTGCATTTGGTTCATTGCAGAATACCCTAAAAAATCAGGGATTTTCTTCTATCAATTTAAACGTAAGTTCCGGTTCCGATTATAATAATAACCGGGCGAGGGATAAGGGAGGCAAAGCATTTAGGAATACATTAGGCAATAATTTTTATAACGTCGGCACATCGACTCTTGGCATCGCTTCTTCGGCTTCTGACGGTTTTGCGTATCGAAACCCGGATGCTTTAATCGATTATTTTGTTTAATATTAAGCTCTTAACTTTAATCGCTTAAACTTATTTTATGGCTTTTAAATTTCAAAATATATTAAATTATCGAAAAACTATTTTAGATAAGAAATATTTAGAACTTTCTAATGTGCGACAAGAAATAGCTTTGCTTAATTTGAAAATTTTCGATGTCCAAAGTTCCGTAAATTCTTATAAAAAATCTTATCCCGCCCGCTTTCTTAATATTTCTAATATTTGCGATTATAACCTTATTGAATTGCGTTTTAAATCATTAGATTTTAAATTAAATGAATTACTGAAAACAAAAAAATTAGTCGAATTGGAGCTTGAAGATAAAAAAACCCTGCTTATAAAAGCAAAAATAGAATATGAGAAAATTAATAAACTTAAGCAAAAATATCTTGCGATAGACAAAATTTCCGAATTAAAACACGAAGAGGCCGTCATTTCCGATTTTACCTCCAACCGTTTTCTCCGATAAATATATCCTGTTACGAATCAAAATGCACTCGGCAATTTTAGGATAATGTAATTACTTTGAGCTATTGACAAGTCTTGCCTTTTTGTGTAAATATTTAAATATGCTTAAAATTTTGCACACGCCCATAGCATTTATAATGTTCGCCATTCTATCGATGTTTTTATTTAATGCTTTCTTTGCCGGTGTTGCTAACGTCTACGGTGCCTCGGCAAAAAAAGAAGAGGTTAAAGTTCTCAAAATACAAATAAAATCGGAATTAGAAGAACTTAAGAAAATAGAAGTCAAAATTCATCAAATAAAATTGGCGCAACAAGCAAGGGTCAACAACTTAGTTATGTTATATTCTTCTATGGACCCCGGGAAGGCGGCAGGTATTCTTCCTCTTATAGATAAAAACATAGCCGTATATATTCTTTCTCATATGTCTCCAAGGGTTGCATCGGCGATTATATCGAGAATGCCGACTAAAGAGGCGGTATTTTTTACGGATAGCATTGCCGGAAGGTCAAACTGATTCAATCATGTCAAAATAATGACGATACATACTTGCCGGTGTATCAATATATCCCGCATATATTATATTGATTTTGTTATTAATTTGTGAGGATCGGTCTGCCGTAATTATTATATAATTGATGGCATAATTATTGCGTTTTCAACCTTTTAATTATCGTTAATATTATATACGTGTATTTAAAATTTATAATAATTAAAATTTTATTGGGCGGAGGGTATGTAAGTGGCTGATAGACCGGGTGTAGAAAAACCGCATAAGGGAACGGGCGGTATTGACGAGGATGAAATGTCTGCCGTTTCACAAATCAATTCGACCAAAAAGAAAGGCGGAGCAAAAAAAATTATTTTCATTTTAATTTTAGTTATATTTATTTTGGGCGGAGGTTTTGCGGCATATCATTTTTTATTTGCAAAGAACGATAAAAATAGTAAAACCTCCGGTAAACCTGCTACTTTTTTTCCACAGAGAACACCCGGACCAATGATGAGCCTTAAACCTTTTTTGACGAATCTTGCCGATAGGGGTGCTACGTCTTACATAAAGGTTTCTATTTCCATTGAGTTGAAGCATGGTACAAATGCCGGTCTTTTTAAAAAGCTTATTCCCGAAATCAGAAATAACATAATTATGATTTTAAATTCCAAAACAAGTAGGGATGTCAAGAATCCAGAAGGGATAATTTCTTTGAGGCATCAGATAGCAAGGAGTCTTAATCGGATTCTGGGCAGCGGTACCGTAATCGGCGTTTATTTTAATAATTATTTGGTTCAGTAATCGATTATCCATAAAGTTACCGTAATTCAACTGACAGGATTGAGCAATAATAGGTAAAATAATAAAATGACGGATATACTATCTCAGGAAGAAGTAAACGCATTGCTTAAGGGAATATCGTCCGGTACCGTCGAGGCGGAAAAGCATGAAGAAACCAATGGCATAAGACCGTACGACTTGGCATCACAGGATAGAATAGTCAGGGGCAGGATGCCTACCCTTGAGATAATGAACGAAAGGTTTGCCCGTTTATTCAGGAACGAATTGACTTCTGCTTTGAGAAAGGTTGCGGAGATAACGGCTACCTCAGTAGATATGCAAAAGTTCGGAGAATTTTTAAAAAATATTCCACTTCCGACGAGCCTTACGATATTCAAAATGCCGCCCCTTCGCGGTTATGGAATTTTTGTTTTAGACGCAAGGCTTGTTTATAATCTTATAGACATATTTTTTGGCGGAACCACAGACTTGCACGTTAAAATAGAAGGCAGGGATTTTTCCCCCATTGAAAATAAACTAATTAGAAAAATAATAGATATGGCGTTTAATGCCATGAAACAGGCGTGGACGCCGGTTACTTCCGTAGATATCGATTTTCAAAGAAGCGAAATAAATCCTCAGTTTGCTACTATCGTAACGCCGACTGAGGTTGTTATCATAAACAGGTTTGAGGTTGATATAGAAGGAGCGGTGTCAAGATTTATGATTTGCATCCCGTATTCAATGATAGAACCGGTTAAGGAAAAACTTTACAGCGGATTTCAGAGTGAACAGTTGGAAATAGACCAAAGGTGGATAGAGAGGTTCAAGGATAGATTAAAGGAATCCGAACTCAATATAAAAGTAAACATCGGAACAACTAATGTTACCGCTAAAGATTTCATAAAGATAAAAAAAGGCGACATAATAGTGTTGGATAAAAAAATAGAAGAACCTTTAATCGTGGAGATAGAAAATGTTCCAAAATTCATTGCATATCCGGGCAAAATTAATAATCAGGTTGCGGTAAAATTGATATCCGATATACCTGTGGGAAAAGAGGGTTATTATGAGTGAAACTAAAAAAGATTTAGACTTAAGGAAACAAAAAAATGACGGAGAGGCGGAGTCATTGGTACGGCAGAAATCAGGTCCTGAAGATTCCAACGATGACGTTAGTTGGGATGATGCTTTTAAAGAAGAATCCGAGGCAGCGCTAAAAAAAGAAGCCGGTACGCACAAAGAGAGCGAGAAAACGGATGCCTCAAATAATAATAATGGCGGTAGTACTGATACGGTGCAGGATATAGATTTAAATCCGGACGCTATAGAGACCGAACGTAAAGCGGAGGCTACTGCACAGAGCGGAGGTGCTGACGAAAATAACATTGACTCTGATTCTTATATCGGTGAAACCGTCAGAAAACCCATAAAAAAACTTGAATTTGCATCATTTGACGAATCTGATAAAACAACTGAACCGCCGAAAAATTTAGACTTCATCTTGGATATACCGCTTACTATTTCCGTCGAACTCGGAAGAGCTAAGATGATTATAAACGATATGCTTCAATTAGGACAGGGGTCGGTATTAGAACTCACAAAACTTGCAGGGGAGCCGTTAGATATATATGTTAACGGGAAACTTATGGCGAGAGGCGAGGTTGTTTTGGTCAACGATAAATTTGGCGTCAGATTAACCGATATCATTAGCCCGGTAGAAAGGGTTAAAAAATTATGAACAAATTTAAAATGCCCGCATTATTTGTTATAGCCGTGGCACTTGCACTTTCCGGTTATATCTGCGCTTTTCCGGGTATTAGTTATGCCGGTTTGAAAAGTAATTCTTTATATTTAAAACGAATATATACTTCTAATAACAAAGGTTCAAGTCTTATCTGGTTCAAGTTCAACCGAAAACCCGACAGCGTTGTCAAAAAATTAAATTTAAACAATTACAGCATACGGCTTAGTTTTAAGAATACTGAATCGGATATGAAATCTAAATTCATTAAATTTAAAAATAGATTATTCAAAGCCGTAGAGGTAATACCCAATAAAAATTTAGGATTAGACGTAGTAATTTATTTTGATAAAAATATTAAAATAAGTAAAAAAGATATGTATGGAACATTTTATGGAAGTTATTTCATAATAAAAGTTAATCATGTCTTTGCCTACGGTATATTTAAAAATATAGGAAAGGGTTCCGCATTTGTCAAACCCGGCGTTATTAAGTCCGTCAAAGCAAAAATTAAAAATACAAAGTTCCACATTAACGGCGGCAAATTAAAGCTGGCGGCGTTTCCGTTATCGTCATTCAAGGCTACATCTAAACGTGCACCTATATTTAACATCAGTTTTGAAATAGTAAAAACGGCGGTATATTTAGCCCTTATTATAGGCTTAATTTATTTAGTGTATTTTTTGATGAACAAATTTAAAGGTAGAATCTCACAAAAGGAAAAAACAAATAATTTGAAAATAATATCTTCCATTAATTTGGGAAATAAGAAGTCAATACTCCTTATAGATGTAAATAGAGAACTTTTCCTCGTAGGTTTATCTCAATCTAATATTCAAGTGATAGGGCATATTAAAAGTAAAAGTAACGGTTCGGGCGATAACCTCGGCGATAATGGCAGCGCAGATATTAACGGTAGGGCAATAGCGGACGAGTCTGACAACGTCATGGGTTATTCTTCCGAAGATGCTACCCCTGATACATCTCCTTTTATCAAGTCTTACGGCAAGTTTGCGGATATATTGCGAAATCAGGTCAAAACCGGAAATAAAGATAGATTTTCCCAAAAAACAAATACGGAAAAATATCAAGATGTTAATAGTAACGATAAATCTAATGCTTTTAAGGTGGAAAATATATCGAATGCGAGATTCAAGAACAAAGCCGACAACGTATTCTTCGATATAGAAGAAAGATTAAAGGGATTAATGGAAAATAATAATAATGAAAACGGGAATATTAAAAAATTTTAGAAATTCCGCGCTTATAACTTTGCCCGGCATAACTTTTGCGGGACACGCACATCATGGCGAAGTCTCTACGCTTATTCAGATACTTCTTATTTTTACGGTGATTTCCATTGCGCCTTCTATTTTAATAATGATGACGTCATTCGTTAGAATAGTCGTAGTCCTGTCTTTCCTAAGAACGTCGCTTGGTCTTACCACTGAACCGCCGAATCAGGTAATTATAGGATTAAGCCTCTTTCTCACCTTTTTTATTATGGCTCCGGTTATAGGTAAAACATATAAAAATGCCTATATTCCTTACACGAAAGGCAAGATAGGAATACAAAAAGCCTACAAAGAAGGTATAAAACCGTTCAGGGGATTCATGCTGAAACAGACAAGGCTTAAGGACCTTGAGCTTTTTGTAAAAATGGCTAAAATCAAAAGTGTAACGTCACCTCGGGATGTGCCTACTTACGTTCTTATTCCGGCTTTTATGGTAAGTGAGCTTACTACCGCGTTCGAGATAAGTTTTCTTATATATTTGCCTTTTTTAATAATCGACCTTGTAGTTTCGAGTCTCTTAATGTCTATGGGGATGCTTATGTTGCCTCCCACTATGATTTCCCTTCCGTTTAAGCTTATGCTCTTTGTGATGGTTGACGGTTGGTATTTGATAATAGGTTCTTTAGTTCAAAGCTTTAAATAGGGGGCAATATGTCTATATCATTCATTAATTTTATCATACAAAAGGTAATAATGACCGTTCTCTATTTGAGTGCCCCTCCGCTCATAGCGAGCCTTGCTATAGGAATATTAATAAGTATGTTTCAAGCGGTAACGCAGCTCCAGGATCAGACGCTTACGTTTGTTCCCAAGATTATAGTAGTAATCGTAGTTTTGTTGGTCTTTGGTCCGTGGATGCTAAGTATATTGGCCGATTTTACTATAGTACTTTTTACACACTTCCCGCAATATATAAGAGGAGGTAGCTGATTCCGATATGATGATAGTTATCCATGAGTATCTGTTAATAGAATTTATACTGATTTTTTTTAGAGTAATCTCAATGATTGTGATTATGCCTTTTATCGGGAGTTCCGCCGTCCCCGCATGGGGGAAAATAGGCCTGGCATTTTTTATGTCACTTATAATATATCCTTTAGTAATCAAAACGCAGGTGATTCCTCATGTGGCTTTGTCTATGTTGGCCCTATATATTATTTCGCAGATTTTAATAGGGTTTATTTTCGGTTTTTTAGTCCTGATTATATTTACGGGGGTAGAGATTGCGGGGCAACTTATCAGTATTCAGATAGGTTTTGGAATGATAAATCTTTTAAATCCACTCGTGTCTAATCAGCGTGTTTCTCTTATATCTAATATGCAGAATTTTTTAGCTTTAATGATTTTAATAGAAACATCCGCTTTTTTCTTTATTATTGAGGGATTATATAGAAGTTTTCAGACTATTCCGTTGACGTTTGTAAGTTTTTCACCCTTTATTTTCCAGTATTTAGTGCAAAAAGGAGGGGAGATGTTTTTAATAGGCTTCGATTTAAGTATTCCGATAATTATAGTTACCGTTTTATTGAATGTGATTATTGCGCTTATGGGGAGACTTGCCCCTCAATTCAATATTTTTGCGGTAGGTTTTCCTATCACTATAGCGGTTGGATTATTAATACTTTATATCTCTACGCCTTATTTTACGAATTATGTAATAAATTCTTTTTCAAATTTAAAAATAGAATTTATTCATTTAATAAATTCTTTATCGTTAATAAGTTAATATTATTGCAATATTATGGCGGAAGATCGATTTGACAGGACGGAGTCTGCGACTCCTAAAAGAAAACAGGAAGCAAGAGATAAAGGGCAGGTAATGAAATCGAGAGAGGTAAGCACCACTTTCGTATTCATAGTTATGCTGATATACCTATATTTCAATGTTTCCCATATGGGTAAGATTATATCGGCAGAGTTAATTTATTTTTTATCGAATTTTTCTAGTCCTAATTTAAATTACGTCGAATGCGTTAAAATTGTTGACGGGCTTATTTATGCTGTTATTTACGCCATTCTTCCGTTTATAATTATAGTTTTTTTTGCTTCTATAGTTTCTAATTTAGCTCAAGTAGGCTTATTGCTTACTTTTGAGCCGTTAATTCCTGATTTTACCAGAATAAACCCTATTTCCGGCGCCAAAAGATTTTTTTCATTTCAATCTCTCAATGAACTTTTCAAATCCGTGTTTAAATTTTTTGTTTTAAGTACTGTAGTCTATTTTACGCTTGCGCCTTATTTAAAAAAAATACTTGTTTTACAATATATGAGTCCGTCATATGATGCAATGTTTATGTTTAAACTTCTTTATAAGCTTTTCTTTAATATAATATTGGTTATGGTTATTCTTTCGATCGCCGATTTCTTTTTTCAGAGGTATCAGTACAATAAAGATCTGAAGATGACCAGACAGGAGGTGAAGGATGAAGCCAAACAATTCGAAGGCGATCCTAAAACAAAGAGTAGAATCAGAAAAATGCAAAAAGAAATAGCCAGAAGAAAAATTTTAAAAAATGTGAAAACCGCTCACGTAGTTATTACTAATCCAACGCACTTTGCCGTAGCGCTTAGATATGACGGTAAAAAACATAACGCCCCGGTTCTTCTTGTAAAAGGGGCAGATAATTTGGCTTTTCTTATAAAAAAGATTGCCGTAGAAAACGATATCCCCATGATAGAAAATAAGTATGTGGCGAGAATGCTTTATAAAACGTGCGAGCCGGGGCAAGCTATTCCTGAAAGTTTATATAAAGCCGTGGCTGAAATACTTGCCCATTTGTATACGGTTAATAAAAAATTTAAAGAAATATGGGGTTTTGTTAAATAATGATTGAACAGGTTAAGAGAAGCACATTTTCCGGTAACGTAATTCTTAAAAATTCCGACGTAATACTTGCGCTCCTTTTTATGGTGATTATCGGGCTTATGATCATTCCGATAACCACATGGATGTTAGATATATTTTTAACTTTTTCTATTTCTTTTAGTATAATAATTTTACTAATCTCTGTTTATATATTAAGACCGTTAGATTTTTCTATATTTCCTACTATTCTTTTAGTAGCTACCATATTCAGGCTTTCGCTTGAAGTAGCAGCTACGAGGCTTATACTGTTATACGGATATACGGGACCGGACGCCGCCGGGGTAGTCATAAAATCATTTGGAAAATTTGCCGTAGGAGGAGATTATGCCGTAGGAATAGTTATTTTCATAATTTTTATAGTGATTAACTTTTTAGTTATAACGAAGGGCGCTACCAGGGTTGCAGAGGTATCGGCAAGATTTACGCTTGATGCTTTACCTGGGAAGCAGATGTCCATCGATGCAGAGCTAAATTCAGGTTTTATAACCGAAGAGGAGGCGAGAGAAAAAAGGTCGGATTTAACAAGAGAAATCGACTTTTACGGTTCTATGGACGGAGCCAGCAAATTTGTAAGGGGAGATGTTATAGCCGCTATAATAATTATAATAGTAAATATTATAGGGGGTCTTTTGATAGGAATATTTCAGCATCATATGACTATTATTCGTGCTGCATCGGATTATACACTGCTTACCGTGGGAGAAGGCCTCGTTTCTCAAATTCCGGCCTTAATAGTTTCGATGTCAAGCGGTATTATAATGACGAGGGCCACCCGTGCGAGTGACCTTTCAAAAGACTTTTCATATCAATTTCTATCAAATCCGAGGGTATTGTATACTGCAAGCGGCATTATTTTCTTTTTCGGTATTATTCCGGGGCTTCCTCATTGGCCGTTTATTCTATTTGCCGTTATCATAGGGTTTATATCTTATTTTGTCTCTAAAACGGCGGCCGAGAGAAAGATTGAATCCGGCAAAAAGGCTCTTGCCGATAAAAAGGAGATTCCCGAATCTCAAATTATCGAAAATGCAATGCAGATAGACATTCTTGAATTGGAGGTCGGATACAATCTTATACCTTACGTAGATGCATCTAAAAATGGAGAACTTTTGGAGAGGATAAAGGGAATAAGAAAGCAACTGGCGACGGATATGGGAATTATCGTGTCGCCTATACATATAAAAGACAATCTCAATTTAAAGCCGAACGAATATATCTTTTTAATTAAAGGAGTGGAAGTCGTGCGTTATGAAGTAATGTCCGGTAAGCTTCTCGCCATGAATCCGGGAAACGTTGCTGAAAATATCCCGGGTATAGTTACAAAAGAGCCCGCTTTCAACTTACCCGCTTTGTGGATAGACGAAGACTTAAAACAAAAGGCTCAGGCAGCAGGGTGGACGATAGTGGAGATACCGGCGGTCATAGCGACGCACATAGTCGAAATAATCAGGAACAATGCGTCCGAGCTACTTACGAGGCAGGATGTTCAACGACTTCTTGATATATTGTCGGCCAAATATCCAGGGATCGTGGACGATCTTATTCCGAGTGTTATCTCTATCAGCATAGCTCAGAATGTCTTGGGAAATCTGCTTTCTGAAGGGGTTCCCATTAAAGATATGCTTACGATAGTAGAGGCTCTTCATAATTACGGTCCAAATACTAAAGACCCGGTTATTTTAACCGAGTTAACGAGGAGCGCACTGAAAAGAACTATAACCAAAACGGTAATAGGGCAGGATAACGTCGTGAGACTTCTTACACTCGGAAAGAATTTAGAGTCGGTTATGCTTAGTGAATACGCTAAGACTAAAGAGGCTGGACCGGAGTATTCAGGACTTGACCAATCCTATTACGATAAAATCATCTTAGCGGTTAAGGATGGGGTAAAAAAATCCTTTGATGCCGGTTTATCACCTGTAATATTGACGTCCCCGAGGATAAGACTCTACTTAAAAAACATTTTGAACGAAATAGCTCCCGGTATAACGGTTATTTCTACCGGAGAACTGTCCCGAAACGTAACTATTAAGCCGATAGGGGTCATAGAGATATAATATGCAGATTAAAAGATATGAAGTGCTAGACATCCATGATGCCATAGAACTTATAAAAAAAGACCTCGGTGAGGATGCCGTCATAATTTCGACGAGGCAGGTAAGCGGTCCCAATGATCTGGGGTTTTTTGGGAAACCTTTCGTAGAGGTGGTCGCCGCAGTGGATTATGGGGATAATGATATGGTTCCGCCCAAAGAGAATCTGCGGGTTAATCAGGATCTGCTAACTCCGCTATACGACGACATAAAGTTTTTAAAGGATAACTTCGACAGTATCGTGGAAGAAAAGGTTATATATACCGTGGATTCTAAATTTAAAGATATAAAAGCATTAATGAATGAGATTAAGTTTGATTTAAATGTCTTAATGGATGAAAAAACGAAAACAGTGACAAAAGATAATAAATTACTTATTTATTTAGATAATCTTTCATTTGAGAGAAAGATATCGGTCAAATTAATAGAAATATTCTTTAAAAACATAAAACTAACTAATTTTAAGCAAGAGGAAAAAATAGGATATTTTAAAAAATTTTTAAAAAAAATAATCGAAAAAAAGGTAGAGAGAAAAAAACTGAGGAATACGTTTAACGACAAAATTATTATTGCCGTCGTGGGGAACGGAGGAACCGGAAAAACGACAACGGTGGCTAAACTTATAAATAAATTCATATTCGAAAAAAATATGCATGTTTCCGTCTGTTCAATAGATGTTTCAAGAATAGGGGGATGCGAGACTCTAAAAAAATATGCCGGCAGGCTTAAGATAGATTTTGCTTCGATCAAAGACGAAGCCGGATTAAACGCTTTCATTTCTAACTCCCGGTCGGACGTCATAATAATCGATACCTTTGCCGTTAATCATAACAATCTGTTTCAACTAAACAATCTTGCAAAATTTTTCTATAAATTTAAAGGAAAAATAAACGTTGAACTTTTATTACCTGCGAACCTCAAACAACAGGAAGCGGTTAGGGCTTACGAATCATTTAGGAACAAAGCCTTTGTTACCGGCATCATTATCGCTAAAACGGATGAGTCCAAAAACATCGGTAATCTTGCAGGCCTATTTTTACTTCCGGATTCAGTTGTTGATTTTATCACGACAGGGGAAAACGTTCCCGAAGATATTGAGGAAGCGAATTCCGAAAATATTTATAACTTATTTTTTCCAAAATCTGTACAATTTTAAGGGGCAATTAAAAAATGAAAAGACAAAAAAAACAGAATACTTATACAAAAATAATTTCTGTAACAAGTGGCAAAGGTGGTGTAGGCAAGACCAATATAGTCTGCAATCTCGCATACTGTTTTGCTTCCATGGGCAAAAGAGTTATGATAATGGATGCGGATCTAAGTTTGGGCAATGTTTCCGTTGTAATGGGGCTTTTTCCTAAATATAATATATCACAGGTAATATACGGCGATAAACAGCTCAAGGATGTAATAATGACCGACCCTAACGGCATAATGGTTCTTCCCGCTTCTTCGGGTGTATCTGAATTATCTAACCTTTCCGAATCCCAAAAAATCACGTTAATGTCAAGGTTTGACGAATTTGCCGGTGTTCTTGACGGTTCGGGGCAATCGGTAGATATTCTTTTGATAGACACCGGCGCAGGTATATCTTCTAATGTTTTGTATTTTAATATCGCCGCAAGTGAAATATTTGTCGTAGTTACTCCGGAACCCACGTCTATTACCGATGCATATGCGCTTATAAAGGTTTTAAGCATGAGATACAGTGAAAAATATTTTTATATCATAATAAATAACGTCAGGAGCGAGAGAGAAGCAAAGGAAGTCTATAAACATTTAAGTCTTGTCTCGGATAAATTTCTTAAAGTAACGTTAAATTATCTAGGGCATATTTTGAGCGACGATAATATTTCTCGTTCGGTTATAATGCAAAAACCGGCGTTAAGTATTTTTCCGGATTCGAAGGCATCGGAATGTATCAAAAAAATAGCTTACGGCATATTGTCCAGAAAAGACAGTAAGATATCCAACGGCAATGTCCAATTTTTTCTAAACAAATTACTGATGTCGTTTTAGGGTTTTTTGCTATGAATAATATGGAAAAAATAAATCAGAGATCTAAAAAATTAATAGAAGAGAATTACAATCTCATTAATAAAGTCGCTAATTTTATGATGATAAAATTTAACGGTATGGTCAACAGAGACGACCTTATAGATATGGGGATAGGGGGTCTGATAGACGCGGCGGTAAAGTTCGATCCGTCCAAAAACGAAAACTTTAAGTTTTACGCCATAACAAGAATAAAAGGTTCGATATTGGATGGTGTAAGAAAGTTAGATTATATGCCGAGAAATGTTCGCGAACTATCCGGCAGAATAGAGAAGGCTTATTCAAAATTAGAGCAGAAATTAGGGAGAATGCCCGCAGATGACGAAGTAGCGATAGAATTAGACGCGACTATCTCCGAATTTAACGATATGCTTTATAAGATAAGAGGGGCATCGTTTTTATCGGATAAGGATTTTATGTTTTTAGATAAGACACGCCTTGAATCTTTAGATTCGTTAGAAAGCAAAGACCCTTCCGTAATAGACAATCTTTTGATCGACGAGAAAAAAAATATTCTACAAAAATGCATAGATATATTGGGAGAGATTGAAAGAAATGTCTTAATGATGTATTATCATGATGAACTGACATTAAAAGAAATAGGAGATATATTAAGTTTAACGGAATCCAGAATCTGTCAGATTCATTCTAAAGCTATTATAAAATTAAGGTTAAAACTGAAATCTTATGAATAAAATGGTAATGGATTTAGAAGCAACCATAGAGGAAATAAAGAATATTGCCGAAACCGGGACGGCTGACGACAAAAAAAGGCTTGTTGATTTGTTAAATTCAGACAGCCCCAGCATAGTCGAGTTTGCCCAGAACGCTATCGTCGGTACGAAAGCAAACTCAGGGAAAAAGGGATTGATTAAAAAACTCATGGATGTTTCTGTTTCTGTTTCATTTAGTATAAAATTAAGGTCAAATTCCTTCGATACGTTAAAACGGATATCAACGCAAAACGGTAATTTTTTGCTTGATTATGTAGGTAAAAACAGCGGAAAATATGACAGAATAGCTGCCGAGCTTATAAGACACGGCAATTTTAAGCCGCGAAAACTACCCGAAAAAACCTTAATCGTACTTGCGGGTAGCAGCGATGAAATTACCAGAGCCAACGCGATAGAATCTATAGGAATATTAAAACTTAATCCGGGGAAACTTCTTGTCGGAGCGCTTAACGACAATTTTTTCGTTTTATCCGCAGCTGTTTTTTCTATAGGAGAATTAAAATTAAAGAGTATGTTTCCTAAATTAAAAGAGATGTTTTTGGCGACTCAAGACAGGGTTGTTAGAAATATAATAATCGAATCGTTGTCTAAAATGGGCGGGGATGAAGTAGCAGATTTTTTTTTATATCTTTCGAATAATAATGTTAGATTTAAATTGGATAAAATTTATATACTCAAAAGTTTTTATAAAATATGCTTTATAGGGGATTGCGATAAAAATACATCCGTAGCCAAAAAGAAATTGTGCTATAGGTTATCCGAAATTAATTTAAAAATAAGTATATTTTCTTTGTTGGATTATGAAGAAAGAGATACTATAGATTCCATTTTGTGTTATTTTTCCTTATTTAATCATAAAAAATCAAGAAAAATATTTAAGTTTATGTTTGATTATTATCAAAAAACAGATATGGACGAACTTGAATACGTTTATGTGAAAAATATATTAAAAAAGATTACCAGGCCTAAGTATATAATGGAACATATAAAATCATTAAGTCAATCGTCGGATTTGGATAAGATAGATATACTTATTGATGTTTTATCTGAGATTATGCCCGGTGACATAATAAATCTTTTAGATTTCTATAAAGATAGAAAGTTTTTTATTGAAATAAAACTTCCCCTTTTAAAATATGCTAAACGCTTGTCATCCACTCATTACGAGCTTTTATTGTCCAATATCGTTGCTAACGATTACATGAAAGACGTCGACGGAGACGTCAGAAGGTCTTCCGTTGCCTTATTGGGGCACATTATTAAAGATGCTTCTTATATAGAAAAATTTTTTACCAATCTTCTTATGGAAAAATATTCCGACGTAATAGATGCTTACATAGAAACTTTATCCAATTTTTTGAATGTCGGGCGGAATAAAAAATATATTTATTTTTTCATAGATAACCTTTCTTTGAAAAATATCAAAGCGACTGAATATTCGCTGACTATTCTCGGCAATAAGAAGCGTGGTCTAAACGACAAAGAAATTTTAGATTTATATGCAAAATTTTTACCACTTAAACATTGTAAGTCTGTGCCGTTAAAAAGGCTTTTGGCAAAAGTGCTTAAAAAATTCGATTTAATTAACCATAAAGGCGAGATGTCTTTTTTGCTCGAAGACGACGACGAGGAGGTCAGGTTAAATTATTTAGAATCGCTTCTTGAATCGGGAGAAAAGGATTCACATGTGTTTTTTGATTTTCTCAGTTCAGTTAGGTCTTCCGATATATTCAGATACAAAATAATTGAGTTAATTCAAAAATTGGGCAACGAGGATAGTTTTAAGAAACTTGTTTCTATTTTGTGTAAAGAAAAAAACAAAATGGTCAAAATTGCATTATTGCGGGCATTGAGAGGTATAGATAAAGAAAAGTCCGATCCTATTATTAAGGAATATAGTTTATCTATAGATAAAGACCTGAGAGATTTTTCATTAGAACTCATAAAAAATTAGAAATTAATGGATTATATAAATGTGGACTTATCCAATGATACCTTTAATAAATTAAAGGTTTTTATCTATGAAATATCCGGCATATATTTTAGTGAACAGAAAAAGTATCTATTAGAGACAAGGCTTTCTAAAAGACTTTCTGTATTAAATCTGCTTAATTTCGAGGATTATTATAACTATTTAAAATATTCGTCAGAGAAAGAAATAGAGATGAAAGAGCTGTTAAACAGCGTTACGACAAACGAAACCAGTTTTTTCAGGGATATGCCTCAGCTTAAAATATTTGTAGATATTTTGAAACAGATTATATCGGCAAACAGTTTTAGCGCTTATAAAAAAATAAGAATATGGAGTGCGGGGTGTTCTACCGGCGAAGAGCTTTATACTATCGCCATTTTAATAAAAGAAAATATCTTTTTATCCAATGTTGAATTTGAAATAGTCGGAACGGACATCAGTGAAAAAGTCTTATCGTCGGCAAAAAACGGTATTTATAACGGTTACACTCTACGCAATGCCTCCGAGGCTGTTTTACGTAAATATTTTAACAAAATCGACGACGATACTTACAATGTAAAAGATGAAATTAAAAACATTACGGTTTTTCGAAATATAAACCTTATGGATGTAAAAGAAATAAAATTGCTTAATCTCTTTGACGTCGTTTTATGCAGAAACGTTATAATATATTTTGATGCAGAATCGAAAAAAAAAGCCGTCGTGAATATATATACAGGCTTAAAAACCGGTGGTTACCTGTTCTTAGGGCATTCGGAATCGCTTCATTCCGTATCGGCCTTGTTTAAGTTAGTCGGCATAGGTAAAACGCCGTTATATAGGAAGGAATGATATGAAAAATTACACGGTGTTAATAGTGGAAGATTCCTTAGTTGTTATAAAATTTATGGCCATTGCTTTTAGAAGTGCGGGGTTTAAAATAAAAACCGCTTCCGACGGATATGAAGCATTAGAAAAAGTCATAAAGGGAGATATAAACCTTATAGTGACCGATCTGAATATGCCGGAGATGGACGGCATAACATTATTAAAAAATCTTAAAGAAAACGAAGATACTAAAAAAATACCGGTAATACTCGTGTCTTCGAATATACCCGACAAAAAAGAATTGTCTGAAAGTTATGCATTTTTGCAGAAGCCTTTTAAATGGAATGCGATAATAGAAATAGCCAAAAAGGCGGTTAAAAATATTTACGAGTGATTAAGACGTATAATAATCATAATAGTAATTGATAAAAATATAAATTTTTATTATAATTTTAAATATTTTAAAGGGATACTACATATGGCGATAGATCTTTCTATGAAAATTCTCATAGTAGACGATTTTTCCACTATGAGAAGAATTATTAAAAATATTTTGAAGCAGATAGGTTTTTCAAGTATAGATGAAGCTGAAAACGGCGAAATAGCCCTGTCGAAAATTATCGACGGAGATTACGATTTTGTTATTTCGGACTGGAATATGCCGGAAATGAGCGGCATAGAGCTGTTAAAAAAGGTCAGAATGAGCGAAACCGTAAAAGACTTGCCATTTTTAATGGTTACGGCTGAATCAAAAAAAGAAAATGTTATAGAAGCCGTTAAAGCGGGGGTTAATAATTACATAGTAAAGCCATTCACCGCCGAAGTTCTTCAGGAGAAAATATCTAAGATATTCCCGGATTAGTTTAAACTAACGTTTTACTATCGGAGCAGAATGATGGACGATTCGATGCAGGAGATTGTTGACGATTTTATTCAGGAAGCGCTTGAACTCCTTGAAAGTCTTAACGAAAACTTCATAGAATTAGAGAAGCAACCGGATAATAAAGATATACTGAATACGATATTCAGGGCGGCGCATACCATAAAGGGTTCCGCCGGTTTCCTTGGTTTTCAGAATATAATAGAACTTGCACACAGCGCCGAAAATATTCTTAATAAGTTAAGGCAGGGAGAGATGGTTCTTACCGCCGAAATGACGGATTATCTGCTGAAAGCTATGGATACGTTGAAAGCCATGATAATTACTATTTCCGAAACCGGTACGGAAGGTAATCCCCCCATAGACAATACCGAACTTATTAAAAAGCTTAACGAAATGTCCGAAGGATTGAACATCGAGACTCCTTCTCCTAAAGAAGAATCGTCCTTATCCGAGGGCGAAGGTGTGAAAATAGATCCTGCCTGTTCCGAAGGACAACATGCCCGGTTAGCCGATGATTCGGGTTCCGGTAAAAAAAAGACTAAAAATTTAGGCGATATTCTTTTAGAAGATAACCTGATTTCCAAAGAAGAACTTGAGCAGATTTATATGGAGAAGGAGGAGGAGGAACGCGGGATAAAAGGGCCGGAAGAAAAACCGAAAGCGGAATCCGTAGATGTAGAGCCGCCTCCCGTAGCTGATGCGTCATTTTTATCGGTAAAATCCGATAGTTCTTCAGCAGAGGCTACTGCGGAGGAATGTCGGAATAAACCGTCGCCCGTATCGAAGCCCCTTCCCGTTATTCCGCAAAAACCCGTTCCGGTTCATATGTCCGAAATAAAAGAAACTACAGTCAGGGTGGGCATCGAAAGACTCGATAACGTAATGAACCTGGTGGGAGAATTAGTTCTTGCAAGAAACAGGTTGTTCAATATTTCATCAAAATTAGAATCTAAATATGCAGACGATGACCTCTCTTCGGTATTGGCACAGGTGGTAGCTAACCTAAATTTAGTGACTACGGATCTTCAGCTTGCGGTTATGAAAACAAGGATGCAGCCGGTCAAAAAGGTATTCAGTAAATTTCCCAGAATGGTTAGAGATCTTTCCCGCGAATTAGGCAAGGATATAGACCTGCAAATATTCGGCGAAGAAACGGAACTCGATAAATCAGTAATAGAAGAAATAGGAGACCCCCTCGTTCATCTAATAAGAAATAGTGTGGACCATGGTATAGAAGATAAAGAGGGTAGAATCAAAAACGGAAAGCCGGAAAGGGGAACTATAAAATTAGTTGCCGAACATGAAGGGAACTACATTATTATATCGGTTACGGACGACGGCGGTGGTATTGATGCTAACATTATTAAACAAAAAGCTGTAGAAAAGGGAGTAATAGATGAAAAAACAGCAATAAATCTCTCGGATAAAGATGCGTTAAACCTTATTTTTACACCGGGATTCAGCACTAAAGACAAGGCCACCGAAATTTCAGGAAGAGGCGTGGGGATGGACGTCGTAAAGACCAATATACAGAAACTTAACGGAATTATCGAAATAGATTCTAAACCGGGACGGGGTTCCGATATTATATTAAAACTTCCTCTGACCGTAGCTATAATTCAAACCCTAATTGTCGGAGTAGAGGGTCAAGTTTTTGCCATTCCGCTTAATTCTATAGTCGAAACGCTTAGAATAAAAGAATCGACTATTCAGACGATAGATAAACATGAAGTTATAAACCTTAGAGAATCTGTTTTGTCTCTACTCAGGCTCGGAAATGAATTCGAGATTTACGAAAATACCGATAAAGATTTTTCAAGTTATACGGATAAGGAAATATACATCGTGGTTGTCGCTCTTGCAGAAAAAAAGGTTGGTATAGCGGTAGATAACCTTTATGGCCAGGAGGAGGTTGTTATTAAGTCTTTAGGCGACTATGAATTAGGATATAAGGGGATTTCCGGCGCGACTATAACGGGCGACGGTAAAGTGGTTTTAATAATAGACGTGGCATCAATGATAGATGCGGTTAAAATTAGATAATGCAGATTATGATAAACCGGACTGTTGTGAATAATAAAATTATGTTAATATTATCAGGGATTAACAAAAGGGGGTTTGAAATCTTATGGCAGGGCATATCAGGATTTTAATAGTCGATGATTCGCCGTTTATGAGGAGGGCCATAAATTCTCTTCTTGAGGGAGAAAAAGATATTACGGTAGTGGGGTTTGCAAAGGACGGACAGGATGCAATTCGCCAAGTTCAAGACCTGAAACCGGACATAGTAACGATGGATATCGAAATGCCCGTCATGGACGGGCTGAAGGCTCTTAAAATTATTATGGAAAAATTTCCCTTACCCGTGATAATGTTAAGTTCGCTTACCGAGGATGGAGCCGAAGGGACATTAGACGCTCTCGATATAGGAGCTGTTGATTATATCCCTAAAAATCTTTCCAATGTATCGCTTAATATCTTAAAAATAAAAGACGACTTGCTTTCAAAGATAAGGGCCATTACGGTAAAAAAGTATGTTTTCAGGCAGTACGGGGACATCACTGCCGTAGAATACGCGGAGCAGACGTCGCTTGAAGAAAATACCGACGGTAAAAATAAAATAGATATCGTTGCAATAGGTTCTTCAACCGGAGGACCGAGAGCCCTTCAGGATGTCATACCTAAAATTCCGGAAAATTTTCCGGTTCCCATAATTATGGTCCAACATATGCCTAAGGCATTCACAGGGTCTTTTGCCGAGAGATTATCTTCAATGTCCCATATTAATGTTATAGAGGCATCCGGAGACGAAATAATTAAGCCGGGGACAGCATATCTATCGCCTGGAGATAAACATCTCAGCATAGAGAAAGCGGGCAGAGAAGGTATTAAAATAACGCTTTCTAATGAGCCTGCCGACCTGACAAACAGACCGTCGGTCAGCTTCATGATGGAATCGGTGGCAAAGGAATATCCAGGGAAGGCTCTTGGAATTATATTGACCGGAATGGGCTCGGACGGACTTTTGGGCATGAAAAAGATTAAAGAAGGGGGAGGAAAAACGATAGCTCAAGATGAAGCTACCTGTGTTGTTTACGGTATGCCCAAGGTGGTTACGGATGCAGGTTTAGCGGATGTCGTTCTTCCCGTGTACAGAATAGGCAATGAAATAATAAAGGAAATTATGGGTTAGTTTTTATATATAATATGTACGGTCTTATTTATCTCATTCTTGGAGGAAATTTATGGATATCGCTATTAAAAAAACCGGGGATCAAAAAAACAGTGTGGTAAGTTCCGAAATCGACGAAATAGTTCAACTTGTCACCTTTAAATTAGGCAACGAAGAGTTCGCTTTAGATATTTTGAAGGTTCAGGAAATAAATAGAATCGTCGAAATAACCAAGGTTCCTAAGGCGCCGGATTTTGTAGAAGGTGTTATTAATCTGAGAGGCAGGGTTATTCCTATAGTGGATATAAGAAAGAAATTTCACCTTAGTATCAAAGAGGCAACAAAGGATGCCAGGGTTATAGTGGTAAATATAATGAATAAAACCATAGGTCTTATTGTCGACAGTGTCTCTGAGGTCTTAAGAATTAATTCATCAACTATTCAGCCTCCGCCGCCTTTAATTGCCGGTTTAGATTCTGATTATATTAAAGGCGTAGGCAAATTGGACGAAAGACTTATAATACTTTTAGATATCGACAAGATATTTACGACAGGAGAACACAGGCTTATAGAAAGTATAATGAAGTGATTTATGAAAGCCCCGTATATTTTTGCGACCGCAAACCAAAAAGGAGGCGTAGGCAAAACAACTACAGTAATTACCCTCGGCAGTTCCCTTTCTGTTTTTGGGTTTAGGGTTCTCTTAGTAGACTTAGATCCTCAGGCAAGTCTTACTAACCATCTCGCCGTAGAGCCCGAAAAATTGGAATGTTACGTAGGCGATCTAATGATATCCGATTCTTTTAATCCTGCCGATGCCATTATAAATAAATATAGGCTTAAAAACGGGGGGTGTATAGACCTACTCCCTTCAAATATTAACTTAGCCAGAATAGAAGCGGAACTATCGATTTCTAAGGGTGGGGGGTTAAAACTAAGAGAAAAATTAAAGTTTTTTAAAAATAGTTACGATTATATAATAATAGATTCGTCTCCTGCATTGAGCGTACTTCTTATTAGTGCCGTTGCAGCGAGCGATGAAATTATTATTCCGGTTATGGCGGATTTTTTATCGGCAAGGGGTGTTGATTTATTGCTCTCTACTATAACTAAAATAGAAAAAGCGTTAGATACTAAATGTACATATAGGCTTTTAATCACCATGTTCGATAGAAGGACTAATTCGTCGCTTAAGTCGGCGGATTACTTTAAAAATAAGTATAGAAATAATCATTTTAGCGGTTTAATTAATATAGACACGAAGTTTAGGGATGCGAGTTTGATAAAAAAACCGCTTACTTATATAGATATTCATTCTAGAGGGGCTTTGGACTATATCGGCGTAGCCCGTGAAATAATTAACGGTTTGGACGGCGGAGATAATGAGGGGGATAAAAAATGAACGAAACCTTTAAATTATATGATTTAAATAATTTAAAAACGGTAGGTTCCGATATAGTAACTCCATGGATAGACGGTCTTTTATCTGAAAATATCGAAGAATTTCCGGAAGCGGAAAAGCCGACACGTGTGCTCGTTTATCCCGTAGAAAATTTATTAACTCCGGCAACCTCGGTGGTCTGTGCCGTTTCCAAACCCGGTTTTTCTATAGAGCCTCGGCAGGATACAGTTCGGATAATTAGCTCTATTTCTGCGGTTACGACTAAAATAGACGGTGAGAAAGAGATCGGCTACTTTACTTTTGCCTCCGGAGATTCTCTTTACGCTTTACCGGCGTTAAGCATCAACGAGATAATAAAATATAAAAAACCGGTTAGTATTTTTTCTAAAAAACAGGGGCATCTCGGAGTAATTTTATATCGCAATAGAATGGTGCCTATTTACGATTTCTCTATGATAGTCTCTATGCATATCAATGATAGAGTTGCGCTTAGTTATACTATAATATGTATTTATAAGAATAAATTTTTCGGTTTATCCGTAGACCGCATAAAAGACATAATGAAAATTAAGAATAAGCATCTTATTTCTTCGTCAACTTTTAAATTCAAAACATCTAATAGCATGCTTTTAGATGTTTTTCAAGATGAAGAGAAAAAAATTTATTCAATAATAGATTTAGAAAGTGTTTTTAACCATTTAACGTCATGATGGATTTAGTTGAAATTCAACAAATTATTTCAAATTTATCGTCTATTGAAAAGATAGCATCGTCTTCTCATGCTTTAGCGGTAAATTCCGGCAATATAGCTCGTGAAAAAATGGAAAATACCAATGAAATGCAGAAAAACATTGTAGTAGAATTAAGCGAAGTATTAGAGCCGGTTAATGACGAAAAAGAAAAACCGAAAAAGGAAAAAGAAGAAAAACCGAAAAAGGAAAAAAATCCCTCTCATGTGGATTTAATCTTATGAACCGCGGCATTAATCCGTTACTTCCCTTTCCCTCCGACAATATAGCGGCAATATTCAAAGATAAAATGACCGCTTCTCTTTTAGATATCGTAAATTCGGGCGATATGATAGAAGCAAACCTGATAGGGACGGAAAACTCTTTAAGCGGAACGTTCAGTCTAAACGGCAAATTATTTAAGGCGGATATCCCGGATGACCTTCGTAACGAATTTGCACTGAGAAAAACTTTCGACGACGGTTTCAGCATGCCGGTTAGGCTTCGTCTTATAAGTGTTGAAGATAACGGCAAAATAATTTTCAAGATATTAAATGATTTAAACAACAAGGACATGCAAAAAGCACTTGATTTATATAATGAAATTTATTCAAATTATGTAGAAACGAATTTTAAATCCCTTTTTACCTCAGATTTAAACATAAGTGATCAAAATTTAACCGTTTCCGTAAATGGCAATTTTTTATTTATTCACGTTAATTTCAATTACGGCGCCGGTGTAGGTTCGGTTATTTTAACGTCGGCTGATTCTAATTCTTCTCATATTTTTAAAGACGGACAGGGTAAAAAACCGTTTTTAAATGCGGGGAAAAGAGCATATATGTTCATGCTTGAAGTAGATTTATGTCCATTAGGCAACGTCAAATTATTTTCATATTTTTTTAACAAATCTTTGAGCATAAATTTTCAAAATTGCTCTAATGCCGCTAAAAAATTAATAGGCAGGAATTTAAATTTATTTAAGGAAATTATGTCGTTAGAAGGGATAAGCCTTAAAGACGTATCCTTCAAAAATAATGGCGATAATTTCAACGGCGATACCCGCTATAATGTGTTTTCTGACGGTAAGATAATAAATGAAAGAGTTTAAAACAGACAAAAATATTAAGGCGTCCGCTCTGAAATATGACGGAGAAAAGAATAGCGCTCCCGTATTAATCGCAAAAGGCAGGGGTAGGGTTGCCGAAAAAATAATAGAAATAGCAAAAAAAGAAAATATACCGGTAATGGAGAATAAGATGTTGGCAGACGTGCTTGATAGATTAGATATTTACGACGAAATTCCGCCGGAACTTTACAAGGCCGTCTCTAAAATTTTTGCATTTCTTTGGAAAGTAAACGAGAAAGCCGCCGGAGATTCACGAAATTTTTGACTTAAACGGAACCCTTCATGAAAGCAACTATCTCCCTCTGTCTTTTAAATATATATCTAAACATGATGTCTTGAGCCTTCGGTTTTAAATTAATAGCTTGAGCGCCGATTTTATATTTCAGGTTATCTAATTTTATTGTCGATCTTATTTCCGCCCGTATCATAATGTCCGGTAGCTCGTCGGGAAACTTAATTTTCACCTCTTCTAAAATAGTGTGCTTTTCTAATGGGAATTTAAGCAGAAAAGAAAATCCTTCACCGGAAAGATCAAACATCTTCGTGTCATAATATCTATCGTCTGATAAAAAAGACAATCTAACCGGTCTGTTTACGGATGGTTCTATTCTGAAAAATTTTCTTTTTTCTAACGATAATATTTCAATTGGCTTATAAATATAGAAAACGAAGTATTCTTTATATTTTTTATAGTCGTACAATTTTGAGATAAAATAATGTTCATTATTGTTAAATTTAAAAACGGCCTTAAGGTAAGATGATTCCGCGAGTTTTATATTGCCGACCTTAGGAATTATAGAATCAATAATTATATAATCGTTGTTTACTTCAATGATATTAGTGAAATATTCTTCGCTAAAAGGAATCGGGATTATGACGATAGGTTTTTTTTGATTGGCGAAATTTTTCAGTATAGCATGAATTTCATGCTTTCTCGAATATATTTTAATATCGGGATTTTCTTTTAATTTTTTTATTTCGAACATAATTTCCTTAAGGTCTTTTCATATCGCATGTCCGAAAACAAATCCGACGCCAAAACGATAAACGTATACGCGGGAATGTCCAAAGAATTGTATAATCCAAATTAAAATAAGACTATCCGGTCGTGTTTTTTTAGTTTGTTGATCATTTTTGCATTCTCGAATTGCGAGGCATAATTAAATTCTTCCGCCCGAGACGTTACCCCGTTTACGTTACAGGAATATTCGCAAACCGAGACGTTACCGATATTGTTTTTTTTAATGATTGAGATAAACTTATCGTTTTTCGTGAGGAATACTCCTCTATCCATTATAAAAATCTTAATATCGCAATTTTTTTTTGCCGCCGCATTAATCAAACCGACAATGTAGTTTATATGTTTATCTTTTGTAATAATGAACGCCAGCGTTTTATCCACGGCACCCTCGTATATTTATGTACCTTCTTATAATAAGATAATGCTTTATATTATAAGAGAAAAGACGGTCGAGTGTCAAATATCAAGATAGCTTTTTACTTAGACATATTTTCCTTACAATTAAAACAATATGGGAAAATTTTTCCCATAGCGCACATCATAGGGGGAGAGGCACATAATTTCTTTCCTTTAGATGCGGTAATTTTATAGGTAAACGCAATTTAAAAAATTAACCATGTGCTTTTGGTACGTTAATTGCATTAATTATCATATTACTTACTATATATAATAAAGGGTGATCAAATGGACGGTGGTTCTTATATAGCTTTAAGCGGAATCTTATCGGAAGAAAAAAAAATGTCTATGGCTACAAATAACCTGTCCAATGTAAATACTATCGGCTATAAGAGCAGTAATGTGCTTTTCGGAGAGTTTTTATCCCAAAAAGCCGTTTCCATTTTAAATTCTGGAAGTAAAAAACCGTTTGTAGATAAAGCATATCCCATAACCCTCGGCAGTTATGTAAATACTTCCCAGGGTGCGGTAAAAAAAACCGGCAATAGGCTTGATTTGGCGATCAGCGGAAGCGGATATTTTGCAATTCAGACCCCGGATGGAATTAAATATACGAGAAATGGCGTCTTCTCGCTGAATGAAGCCGGTGAACTCGTCAACCAGAACGGTTTCCCCGTTCTCGATACCGATGAAAAACCGATATTTTTAAATAAGGAAGGGGCAGACGTTACGGTTACGCGTGCAGGTATAATAAATCTAAAGAATTCTACGATGAGTGGAGGGATATACCAAGGGAAGATATTGATGGTTAACTTTAAAGATTCGGAATATTTGTCTAAATATGGAGATACGATGTTTTCGGCAACTAAGGATTCCGGTGTCCCGGTCAAAAATCAAGATCCGGATATACTCCAGGGTTACGTTGAAGAGTCAAATGTTAACGAGATTAAGAGCATGGTGGGAATGATAAACATTTCTAGGGTTTACAACGACATGATAGAGATTATAAAATCGTATGGCAGTGTTAACAATGCGGCCATAAACATTGTAGGTGCTGCGGTTTAGAGAAGCTTAACGGGGGCGGTATTACGTTTAATACCGGACAACTAATTTAACGATAACGGCGTTTCTCATGGGGGGACATTATAAATGAGGGCATTATGGACTGCTTCCACCGGCATGGAGGCCCAGCAAATAGAAATAGATAATATTGCCAATAATCTTGCGAATACTAATACCACGGGATATAAGGAGTCTAGAGTTAATTTCGAAAGCCTTTTTTATCAGACGGTTAAATCTCCCGGGGCTTATTCGTCCGAATATACGCAGGTTCCTACCGGCATTCAAATCGGTCTCGGAACTAAGGTATCTTCTATAGAAAAGGAATTTACGCAGGGAGACCTCCAAAAAACATCTAATCCGTTAGATATAGCAATATCGGGTCAGGGATTCTTTCAGGTACATATGTCTAACGGCGAGACCGCTTATACCAGAGACGGTACTTTTCAGACAAACTCGCAGGGTCAGTTAGTAGATGCGAACGGTTACCCGCTTGTTCCGCCTATTACCGTTCCTCCTAACGCATCCTCTATAACAATCTCTCAAAACGGTACGGTATCGGCGGCCGTTTCGGGTCAGACCGATCCTGTTCAAATAGGAACCGTAACACTCGCTAATTTCATCAATCCCGCCGGGCTTAACAGTATAGGCAGTAATCTCTATCTGCAAACATCCGCTTCCGGAATTCCACAAATAGGGACGCCTAATGCAAACGGGATAGGGGCTATTCAACAGGGTTTTTTAGAAATGTCGAACGTAAATTTAGTAGGTCAGATGGTATCCATGATAACGGCTCAAAATGCATACACGATAGATTCCAAGGCCATTACCGTTGCCAATCAGATGCTGCAGGTCATGGACGGTTTAATACCGTAAGGTTATATTAAATAATAATATGATTATATAAATTCCGATTATTTATGCCGAGAAAAATAATTTTAGCCTTTTTACTTTTATATGCCGGTTTATTGTTACTTCATGGAGTAACCACATCTTTTGCAGGGGACATTAGCGGCACTAATCATACGCAACTAAAAAAATTTGTGATTAATTCATATTTAAAAGAGATAGAGCCAAAATTTAGAAGGTATTTTAGTTTTAACGGCTTCGCTTTTACCATACCCGTTAAGAATATAGGGGCGTATTTCATGAAATCGAAGATAGATAACCCAGAATTTTCCGGTTATCATACGGTGATAGTGAAATTATTAGATAGAGAAAGCGATTTAGTCAAGGGAATAGCTTATGTTTCTTTTAAAACGAAAATTTACGCCCCCGTTGCGGTCGCTTCTCAAACAATAGGAAAATTTCAAATCATAAAACGGGACGACGTCAAAATTTCTTATGTAAGCATTCCGAGCTTATCGGGAGGTTATTACCTGAGCAAAAAATATGTGATAGGTAGAGAGGCAAGATTCGTTATTCCGCAAAATTCTACGCTGTCCAAAGAAGACACGGAAGAAAAAACGGTAATAGTTTTTGGAGACGAGGTAGATATAGTATATAAAAGCTATGGGTTGGTTTTAGAGACAAAGGGAGTGGCTCTTCAGTCGGGTGCTTTGAATTCTATAATACGAGTAAAAAATATATATTCCGGAGCAGTTTTAAGTTGTGTAGTAAAATCTGATAAAATTGTTACGGTAAGGTAAAAATTTATGAAAATAAGAAAATCGGTAAAAAAATATCTGTTTGTTTTTTCGTTTTTGTCGGCACTGATACCTGTTATATTGAGCGGTTGCGGCGGTGTCACTCCGCCAAAATCTATGATTCCTCCTACATACGTAAAACCGACGGCAAAAAACGGTGGAATTGCAAGCAAGCCCGTTTTAGGCTCCTTGTGGAGCAGCTCAAACGGGGCAGACCTCTATGCCGATAACGTAGCGTTAAGGATCAACGATACCGTTACCGTAATAATAAACAATAGGACCAGGGTAAGCGACTCATCCGGAATTGTGCTTTCACATACTTCATCTGGTAAGGGCAGTATTGCTTTTGGTAGTCTTTCGACATCAAAACCTACCGGCTATGACGGTTCTAATGCGGAAAAATTTAATGGCGGCGGCGGGGTTTCCGAATCAGGTAATATTTCGACGATGATGCAGGCTCAGGTTGTCAGGGTATTTCCCAATGGTAACATAGAATTAAAGGGTGAAAGAGAGGTCTCGGTAAACGGAGAAACGAGGTATTTATTGATTAAAGGGGTTGTCAGACCCACTAATATATCTCAGGCAAATACCGTTTTATCTAGTCAAATTTCCGATTTAAGGGTTTGGATAAACGGCAAGGGTTATATAAATACCCAGCAGAGCCCAAACTGGCTTTATAAAGCGATGGAATTTATATGGCCATTTTAACGTGTATAATTACTTACTAAAAATAGCAATGAAGAAAAAAATATTTTTTATACCCTTATTATTTTTAATTAGCCTATTCATCTTGAATATGAACCCTAATTTTTCTTTTGCGGCTAAAATAGGCAATATTACTTCCATTTACGGGGCAATGAGTAATCCTATGGTTGGTTACGGTCTTGTAGTAGGACTTGACGGTACCGGAGACCGGTGGGGAGTTAACGTTACTCGGCAAAGTATAGTTACGATGTTGTCTAAGTTGGGAGTAAATACCGATCAGGCTTCTCTCTATGAAATAAGGGATACCGCTGCCGTTATGGTGACTGCAGAACTTCCTCCTTTCGCCGTACCTGGCGAACGAATAAGCGTTACAGTCAGTTCTATCGGAAATGCCGAAAGTTTGCAGGGTGGTGTTTTGCTTATGACTCCGTTAAAGGGATCAAACGGCAAGGTTTACACATTGGCTCAGGGAAGCGTATCTACCGGAGGAAACGTTACTGCTCAAAACGTTATGCCGCTTCCGGGCTATATTCCAGTATCTCAGAATTTCCAGACTTCAGGCATCGTAGATAATGGCGGAATAGTCGAAAAGGGAATTTCTATAAAACTGAACTCGTTTAATACTGTTCGTTTAATATTAAAAAATCCAAATTTTACAAATGCTTCTATGGTGGCATCGGCTATAAACGTAAAATTCGGCAAGGGAACAGCAAAGCCTTTAAACTCTACGGAAGTATCGATTGATGTTCCGGCTTCATATAAGGGAAATGTAGCGGAGTTCATTTCTGCAGTAAACGTCATAAACGTAAAAACGCATTTAAGGGCAATTATAGTTATCAATGAGCGTTCCGGAACCGTAGTAATGGGTGGCAATATTGAAATAGACCCGGTGGCGATATCCAACAGAAACATCACTCTTAAAATCGGCAAGAAAAGGGTCCCCAACGCGTTTTTTCTAAAGAGAGGGTTAACCGTGCAGCAGCTTATAAAGGCATTGAATGCCGTTGGTGCTTCGACTTCCAGCATCATTTCGATACTTGAATCCATTAAAGCGGCGGGAGCTCTTTCGGCGCAAATCAAAATAATTTGATAATATTGAGGGGAAATTAAAGATATCGTTGAAAAATGACGATTGTTATATGTGGAGAAAGTTGAAACCGGTAAAAACAATTAAGTAATAAAAGAAGGTCTTAGCATATGACAATTAGTATTTATAATATTCCTCCGATTATCGACGAAATTTCGAAAAACGTCGGCAACAAAAAAAAGGAGATGAGCTTAAAAATAAGTCAAACCGGAAGTGATGAGGTTAATATATCCGGCGGGGCCGATTTTATAAGCAATTTAAAAAACTCTATAGATAGGGCACAGTCGGTTCCTACGGAAAAACTCAATGCCGTAAGGCAGTCGGTAATGTTTGGAAGTTATGCCGATGGTTCTAAAATAGCCGGGGGATTGCTTAAAAATTTAAATATAACAAACGAGTAATACATTTATTATGGAAAATTTATCCGAATATAGAAATAATCTTAACGAGATACTCGAAATTATTTTAAACCTAAAAAAGGAGATTGAAGAGTTTTATCTATTTTTGAGTTCAAATTTTAATCTCTTTGAAAACATAGATATATTTAACAAAAAGAAAGAACGGTTAAACGAATCAATAGGAAGGCTGAAGGGCAGGCTTCAAACCGTTTCATTTTTACAGCCGTGCGAAAAAATAAATGAAAGCAAAAAAAACGAGGAGTTTGAACACTTGAAGAATCGGATAAAAGATGCGGTTATCGAAATCGGTAAAATCAACGAGGCATTTTCCGGCTTAATTAAAAAAAACATACACTATAATCAACTAACGATTTCATTCATTACCGACGCATTCAGCAAAAGTTCGATTTATAATAGGTCCGGTTCAAATGAATCCGGTTTTTTTCCGTTAAAAAATATTTTAATAGGACCCGGGGTTAAGGTTTAAATGCTTACCATAAACAATATATTCGATATTGCCGAATCGGCAATGACGACAAATCAGACGGCTATGAATACCGTTTCTCAAAACGTCGCTAATGCCAACACCCCTTTTTACAACAGTGAAACTCCGGTTATAGTCGAAGCTCCGGCGGTTATAGGAGAGCCTTACACCTACGGAACAGGCGTAAATGTATCGCATATTCAAAGAAGTACGAACGACTTTGTCCAGTCGGAGGTTAACGGAGAAACTACTTGGAATAGCTATTACACCACTTTATATCAGGGGTTGGACCAGATCCAAAACCTATTTAACGACCAGTCTGGCTCCGGTTTTAGTTCGGCAATATCCAAATTTTTCAACGATTTTCAAAATGTCGCAAACGACTCATCGAATACGGCACAGAGAACCGCATTGCTTTCGGATGCAAATTCCCTCTCCGGAAATATTAATAACGCCTACACTGCCGTAATGAATATGGTTTCTTCGACAAATACCTCCATAAAAGGCGCTATACCGGAAATCAACAACCTTGCCGATAGGATTGCTTCGCTCAATAAGCAGGTTACATATGCTAAAAATGCGGGAGGCAACGCCAACGAACTGCGGGACGAGAGGATGAATTCCGTGAATGAGCTTTCCAAATTAGTCAATATTTCATATTATAAAAATAATAGCGATAAAATCAATATATCTATAGGTAATGTGCCTATCGTAATAAGTGATTCATCCTTTAGCCTTTCGACGCACATTGATTCATCCAATTCGTCTGCATTAGATATTATGTGGAACGGACCGGACGGCTCTACACAGAGTATTACTAAAAATATTACAGGGGGTAGTCTCGGTGCTTATGTAAACCTTGAGCATGTCGCGGCTCCGTCTTATATAAAACAATTAAACTCCTTGTCAGCGTCCATAGTCGACAATGTCAATTCTCTGCAACATAGCGGTTACGGGCTTGGCGGTTTGACGGGGAACTATTTTTTTAATCCCGATTTGACTACCGCAGTAGGAACTAATACTGTAACAAATAAAACGGTAACCGATGCTGTTATCTCTACGGGGTATATTACCGATCCGTCTAAGCTCACGGGGAACAACTATACGGTTTCGACGACCGGCGGAGGTACTTTTATCGTTAAAAACGCCACTACGGGTCAAGCTTTAAGCGGTTCCGAGGTTAGTGTTTCTTCTGTAACCAATAAATATGGACAAAGCGTGTATAAGATTGATTTCGGCGGGGTTTCAGTCAATATTACCGGAACATCTACTGACGGAGCTGCTCCGAAAAACGGCGATACTTTTATCGTCAATCAGTTAACGACCGATCCCGCTTTTATTATGGCGGTTAATCCTAATCTGTCTACTTCTCAGGTTGCTGCCGCTTCTGCCGTTGCAACGGCTGTCAGTCCAAGTAATACCGGCAACGCTATTGTAAGTGCCGGCTCGGTGATTAACCCCACCGATGTAACCGATGGAACCGCTATTTCAAGTAGTAATGGCGGCGGACAGTATGATATAACTTATGTTTCGTCTGATCTCTCGTCTGCTGCCGCTTCAGGTGCTACTACGATTACGATAAACGGAAACTTTCAGAATAATTTAAATACGCGTGATAATTTTTTGGCAGGTCAGCAAATTTTAATAGGGAGCACGAGTTATACCGTTTCTAACGCTTCGGGGAGTGTCGTTTATAACAGTACTAATGATACTACGAATATCACATTGAGTTCCGGTCTTACAAAAGCATATAGTTCCGGTACCGTCGTTTCGGCATTTTCCGTTAGCAACAAAACTACCGGAGAGACGCAATATTTATCAATCCCTCCAACTGTATCAAGTTTAGGACAGAATGATTATTCCATATTTTTCGGTAATCAAAATAATATAGGTTCAACCGTATCTGCCCGAAATTTCCATGTGAAAATAGCAGGAACGCCGTCAAACGGAGATTCATTTACTGCAAATATTATATCTCCAAAGCCTGATTCGACTCCTTCGATATATGCTACAAATATGACCTTATCTCAAATGAAATCTGTAGGCCTTGACGGAAATAACGAAAATGCCTTGAATATCGGATCGCTTCAAAATAATAATGTGCCGATTAACGGAGTCGATACGCCTATTTCGACTTACTATTCCGGTATTGTGTCTAATATCGGAACTCAGGCTCAAAGCACGCATGCTAATTACACTAACTCAACCTCGGTTATTTCAAATTTGCAGAATCAATTGCAGTCCTTCGTAGGTGTAAATATGAACCGGCAGATGACCGATTTAGTTAATTATCAGAATTCTTATCAGGCAGCAGCAGCAATAACGCATTCGGTAGAGGCTATCATGACAGCCCTTTTAAATATCGTTCCTTAATAATATATGACGTAGGCGGTAAAACTATAAATTTTTGTGCGAACGGGGTGATTTAAATGATTCAGATAACCGACAGTATGATATATAATAGAATAAATAACGAGCTTTTAAGCGAATCTAACAAGGCTTATAATCTTCAGGACGAGATTTCAAGCGGTTTAAAAATTGACTATCCGCAAGATAATCCTGAAGGTATGGTAAATATTCTATCTTACAAGAACAGCACTGCGCTTATAACGCAATATAATTCTAATGTCGGTCTTGCCGACGGGGTCGCTTCTTTAGCCTCTTCAACCCTAAATAACGTCATCGGCGTAGTAAATCAGGCAAAGACACTTGCAATTGAAATGGCGAACGGTACTAATACGTCTGTGAATGATACGGATGCCGCTAAAGAAGCAGGTCAGATCATAAACGAGCTCTTGCAGTCTGCCGATACCTCTTATAACGGACAGAATATTTTTACCGGAGATAATCTTAATCAAGTTTCCGCATATACTACCGCATCGGCTTATTACTCCGCTATAAATTCAAACGGAACGTCTACTAAAGTTCATTATAACGTTTATACCTATACGGGAACGGATGTAAAACAGGCTTACCGGATTGCGAAAAACGAAACTATTATGCCGTCTCTTACCGCCGATGCAATATTCGGCAATGATACGGCAACGAGTGCTTCTCACACTCCCTCAGGGTTGATATCGGTTCTTTCTCTTTTTAAATCAGAGCTTTCAAAAGGGGTTTATCGGCGCAACTCCTCGGCTATAATCGGCGGAATTACAAACGGACTAAATCGGATATTGTCGGCTCAATCTACTCTCGGTACTATCGTGCAGAGGTTAAACGGACAGCGGGAGAGTTATCGGATTGTATTATCTAATATTTCACAACTTTTAGGACAGACTCAGGACGTCAATGTCGCCAAGGCTATGACGAGCCTCACGCAGGCGCAGGACTCCTATAAGGCTACGCTTGAAGCGGCTTCAGATATTACGTCTTTGACTCCCATTCTCCTTAATTATCTTAAATAACTTAAAAATTATTATATGCTTATTCTTGCTAGAAAAACGGGTGAAAGTATAAAAATAGGTGATAATATAACTATTGAGATTATATCGGTTACGGGAAATACGGTGAGGATCGGGATAGACGCCCCTAAAGAAGTTGGTATTTTAAGGAAAGAGCTCTACGATATAATAGAGAATGAAAACGTAAACGCTTCTAATTTAAATCTCGACTTTGGAGATCTATCGGAATTAATAAAGAAACCGCTAAAAAAATAAATAAATATGGAGGTCTTATAAGTGAACGGCGAAAATGAAATTGTAGTAAGAAGTATTTATTATCCGGACGGGGTAGCGGTAGAAAGATCGAAAATAATCGAATTCGTTAAACCCATATTAGGCTTCAATTCTTATAAAAAATTTTGTATTTTAAACATAAATAAGGAAGAAAATATACCGTTTTTTATTCTGCAAAGTATAGAAGACGAAAAATTATGTTTCATTATTGCCGACCCAAATTTTTTTTTCAAGGATTATAGTATTCCTATTTTAGAGGAAGAAAAAGAAATATTACATCTTTCCGCCAAAGAGAAAGCAATAATATTTGTTATAATGACGGCTTGCCCGGATCTATATTTATCTACCGTAAATTTAAAGGGTCCCATTATTATAAACACGAAAAATAATAAGGCTATTCAGACAGTCTTAAATAACGATATGTATTCTGCAAAACAAAAATTGCCAATAGTAAAAAATAGTAGCGATAACCAGTCTGATTTACAAAGGGTATCTAAACTTACAGACTCAATCGACGGCGAAAATAAAAATAAATTGGATATACTTTAATCTTGCCTTTTATCCAAGACTACATTAGACCCCGTTTTTTCTTTAGCTAAAGCCTTTAGTCCAGAGGCTATTTCGCTAATCTGTCCATAGTGGGTAATTCTTTTGTTTACATTGGGGATTACGGCGACGGAAAGGCTCATCACCGGAAAACGGTTTAGTTTTTTTCGCCTATCGTATGTTTCGATATAGCCCCTTTTTTTATCGATATCGTTGTAAAACGAAAGTATTATTTTATCAAAATCATTTACTATGATATCGGTGATATCCTTCATATCTTCGGGATGAGATATCAAGATAAAGTCATCCCCTCCGATATGTCCTATGAATACGTATTTTTCAATATTCCTATGCCTTGTTTTTGAGATATTATAAACCGTATTAACTATAAGCCTCGATGCCATCATAATAACCTCGTCACCCCTTAAAAACCCGTATTTATCGTTATACGACTTAAAATTATCTATATCTACATAAGCGAAGGAAAAAATCGTTTTATTATCCAATTTATTTTTAACGGATTCCATTATAGACGAATTACCCGGTAACTTAGTCAGGGGATTTGCGTCTAAAGCGGATTTTGATGCGCATACGATGCTGTCCGTTTTATATCTAAGCTCAAACGGGCTAAGAGGTTCTTTGATGTAATTTTTCAAAAAGTATTTTTCATTTTTTATATCTTCGAAATCAAAGTTAACGGGAAGTATAAAAAGAATAGGAATATTGCTGAGTATATTGTCTAACTGCATATCATTAATCATTTCAAACTGCCTTTTACGCGCTTCCCCGCTTTTAAAAGCTATTTTTACGGCTATTATTATTAATTGGGGCAGTGAGATATATAGTGAGTAATATGCTTGGTTAAACGAGTCAAATAGCTTAGTATTATATCCCTCTAATTCTTTATTAACTAAGGATCTATAGTCAGAGCTTCCGTCCAAAACGACAAATATATCCAGTTCATTTTTTTTATCTTTACACATATCGCACGATTAGATCTTATATCCGGTTCGTTATATTTAATTAGTCGAATATAGATAATTCGTTTTTAAAGGGATAAACTTCTTCTACTATATTTTTTATGAAATTTAAATCTATATTTAAAATATTTACGGTATCCGTATTTATTTTTTCGATATATGCGTTTCCGGAATAACCCATACCCATAGCTCGCGTTAAAAAATCGGAAAGATTTAATATTGCCGTTTCCGTTTTAAATTCACTTGCAAGGTTTACGTTATGGTGATATTTTATAGGTAGATAAATTGACGAAGGCAGGTTCCATTCCTTTGTAAGCATGTATCCCAACTGATCATGGGAGATATTTAATATATCATGTTCTATATCGGTTAACGGTCTCTTGTCTTTTTCGGCGATTATCATGATTTTTGTGAAATCATCCCTAAAAGCGATTGCCGTAATAACTTTTCCAATGTCGTGCAAAAGCCCGGCCGAAAACATCATATCTGCATCCGCGATGCCGTTCTTTTTTGACATTTTGTTCCCCTTTTCTCCACTGTTGTTAAGGTGTATATCGGCAATATATTTTGCTGTGAAGGCACAAAAAAGACTGTGTTCCCATAGCCCTTCCATGGCTTCTTTCATTACGGTAAAAACCGAAGTAGAAATAACGATGCTTTTTAAGACGTTTGCTCCAAGAAGAACAATAGCATGGTTTATGCTGTATATTCGCTGGGGGAACCCGTAAAAAGGGGAGTTTACCATTCTTAAAATCCTTGACGAAAGACTTATGTCAAGGCTCATTAATTCACCAATGTCCTTTATTGAGTAATCGTCGTTACCCATTTCTTCCGAAATCTTCGATAATATCTTCGGTAGTGTGGGTATATTTTTTATTCTTTTTATTGAGGAAACCAACTCGTCTAAGATGTCGCCTCTTTTTTTCGGCTTATTTTGAATATTCATACATTTCAGTTTCTGCCGTAGTTTTTTAATATTGCCGATTTTATGATTTCTTTAATACCGCGCATAAATCCATCCCCATCGATATTCTCAAATCTTTTTGCCAGCAGGGATAGCTCTTTCTCCATATCTTCCTCATTGCCGGTATAATTTTCTTCGATAAATATATAATTCCCCTCAAATCCGCTATCAATAAGCGTTAGCCGTTTTATCCTTTCTATAATATTTTCGTCAAGCGTCACCCCTTTTTTAAGAGCGGTAAGACCGTTGCCGGAGATAATATCCATAGCCAGCACATCGCCTTTTTTAACGCTTTCTATTAAAATTTTTTTCATATATAATCGAAACATCCCTATTATCATATATAGCTTGTATCATACCATATTATATTATAAAATTATAGAGATAAGATAAAAATACCGTGTTATAATTTAATGAAAAGATGACTAAAAACTCCTTGGGTTTAAAAATTAAAATTGCAGATGAAATTATTGTCATAAACAAATATATACTGCTTATTCTTCACGAGAGGAGAGAAAAAATTACCGATATTTATCACGTATTTGATAGAAAGGTTTTTTTGACCGCACTTTTTTCCAAAATAACGATAGGGTCGACGGAAGAATGCGGCGACCCGGCGCTCATTCCTTTGCTCAAACAAAGATTATCTGATATAATGAAGATAGACGGGGTCATTACTAATATTTTAATAGAAAGAAAATCGGAGATGGGTAAAAAAATTTCAATGTTAGAAAAAATTTCTAATGCGATTAAAGCATATGGAGTTAGCAATCCCGCATAGTCATAGAGAGATATGGATAATTTAGGCAATCGTTTTTATAAAAATCAGGATATAATTTTTAAAACGCCTCAAAAAAAATTTCGAGGATTTATTGATAGAATAGAAGACGGTTTTCTATTCATTCTTCTTTATGCATCCTCGCCTGTCGAAAAACAGCATTTTTCAAACTACGCAGACAAAGACGAAGATATGCTTAACGATACGCAGGCGTCAGAATTAGGCAAAGACGGCTATGCTATAGACGAAGACTTGTCTTTAATAAAAAACTCCACCGATTTCAGTATGATATGCCCCGGTTTATACCAGACCTTTACGTATAAACCCTTATTGAAAAATATTTCTAAAAATGCAAAAAATATTTCATTAAAAATTAAAATTACCGGGATGTCGGCTGAGAGAGAAGGTAGAGAGTTTCTGCGCATAAAGGCGACGATTCAGTTTATTTATGAAGAGATTTCCTTAAAAGAGTTTCTTAACACGAAAGATACTTATATTTCCAAACCTTCTTTTACGACATCCGTTTACGGAATTTACAATATGATCTCGCCCAAAATTTACCAGTCGCAGGCGGAAGGAGATGCGGAAGCCTCGGTAAATCCGCACATAGACAGGCTCCTCATTGCAATAAACAGTAAATTAGATGTTATTCTTTCACTGCTCAATCCGGAGGCGTCTATTTTTGCGGACGTTAAAGAAAAACTTGTATCTATAAGCGGTTCAGGGATTATGTGGACCGACAAAAAAAACGATGAAAACAGAAATTTAAAACAGGGTAATATTATAAAAATTACAATGCTATTTCCTGCCGTTCCTCAGTTTATTATAAAAGCGCAAGCTCAAGTAGTAAAAGTTTATATCGAAGACAAAGGCGATTTCGGCGACATAGCTATAGCGTGCAAATTTATCGCCTTAAATGAGTCTGACAGGGATGAAATAATTAAATTTACTCTCGAAAAACAAAGGCAACAGATTAAGAAATCCTCTTAAGATCTGGGAAGTTCATTATTTAAAAAAGTCGAAAGAACTACGATATTTACTCTTCGGTTCAGTGCCCGTCCGGCTGCCGTTTTATTGCTTGCGACGGGTTTATATTTTCCATATCCGGAGGCGGAAAGTCTTTCCGGAGGAAAGTTAACGCTTTTTATGAAAAAGCCCAAGACACTAACCGCCCTGGCAGTAGAAAGCATCCAATTATTAGGATATCTTATCGTGTGGATAGGCGTAGAATCGGTGTAACCTTCAATGGTAACGTTGTTTTTTACGTTAAGTAATTCTAATGCTATATACTTTAAAAGTGGATAGTATTTTTTTAATATCCTTGCACTTCCGGATCGGAAAAAACTCGAGCCTTTTAGGGATATAATAAGTCCCCGCGTAGATTTGTATATTATAAACGACGATTTATAGGCGCTGTTTCCGAATGCGAATGATTTTATTTGCTTTTCAATGTTGCTAAAAACTATCGCCTCATATTTTTCTTCTTTGATTAATGTTTTGTTAGATTTGGAGACCTTAAATTGCGATGGGGCGACATGCGCAACTACTAAGCTCGGTGTTGAGGCAATATTTGGTCTTGATGTAGAAACAGTGATAAATTTATTCGCCCCGAACGCCTGTTGAATAGATACTGCCAGCTCCTTAAGCCTCACATTGTTAACTTTAGATATGGCGAACATTACTATAAAAAACGACAGTAGAGTAGTTAGGAAATCGCCGTAGCTTATCATCCATCTTTCCTTATTAGATCCCTCTGGGGGTTTCTTTTTTCTTCTCATTTTTATTTCTCCGGATGTTTTGCTTCATATATTTTTCTCTGCGTATCATTTAAAAATGATTTTAACTTTTCCTCTATGAGTCTGGGGTTTTCACCATTTTGTATAGATTTTATTCCCATAAGCATAATTTCATACTTTAAAACCTTTGCTTTCAAGTTTATCTTAAGCTTGCTAGATATGGGAAATAAAACGACGTTTGCAAACGCGAGACCGTAAAACGTTGCAGTAAACGCTACGGCTATGCCCATGCCTAATTTATTAGGGTTGTTTAAGTGCTGCATAACGTGAATTAATCCTAAAACAGCGCCTATTATGCCGAGGGTCGGGGAGTACCCCCCCGCTTGTTCGAAAACTCCGGCGCTTTCTTCCCCGAATTCTTCTATGTTGGATAATTCGGTTTCCATAATTTCCATAACCACCTGAGGGTCTATTCCATCCACTACCAACGACAATGCCTTTTTTATAAAAAAGTCGGGGTTGGTATCTATGTCCGATTCCAAGGCGAGCACTCCGTTTTTCCTTGCTTTTGTAGCGTAATTAAGGATTTCGGATATCGTATTTTCATATTCCACTTTTGGAGGCAGAAATATTTCTTTAATGCTAAAGGTGGCTTTTATTAAACTTTTAGTAGGATTTCCCGCAATAGTAGCTCCGGCGGTTCCTACGAGGACTATAACCAATCCTATCGGGTCTACCAGTTGCATCATGGTAGAACCCTGCATCAAATTGCCGACTAATATGCCGCCTATGCCCAGAATAAACCCTACGATAGAAGCTATATCCATACTTTTATTATCATAAAATTTAGATTGAAATTTTTAGTTTTGATCTAATATATAATAATATATATCCGTTATTTTTTAAATCATTTTTTGATTATTACCCTTCTTTTATTAAGAATTTTATTATGATATAATTTTATAAACGGTATTTTTAACTGAATTTAACCGAAAGATATTGAATATATGAATATCACAGATGTCTTAAATATCCCGCCCGCAGTAGGGGTGGCGGATAAGAGCGAAAAAGCCGGAAAGACGAAAGGGAGTGAGATCTCTCCCGAAGAACTTAACAAAATAAAGTTTGTCGCTTCAAAATTCGAAGGTCTCTTTTTAAATATGATTTTCGATTCCATGGCTAAAGGGGTTGAAAAGGGTTCGTTTATAGACCGCGGAACGGGTTACGAAATATTTAGTTCGCTTTTTTACAAAGCCGTATCCAATAACGAAAATTATGGTAGGGGTATGGGTATAGGCAGAATGATAGTGGATTACTTTAAAGACCATCCATCTATGGTTACCGCCGGAGGGCTTAAAGAGTTGGATGCCGCAGTGTCTGAGCTTTCTGCCGCCGGTAATTTGTTTAAGGCATATAATTTATCTTCTAAATATAATGTCAGTAATATTAAGGATCTAAGTTACGCTACGGTAGACGGGCTTGCAAAAAAGGCATCCGAAACATACGGTGTTTCGTACGGTTTGATAAAGGCGGTTATAAAAACCGAATCCGGATTCGATCCTTACGCCGTTTCCGATAAAGGTGCCGTCGGGCTTATGCAAATTATGCCTGGAACGGCAAGGGAACTTGGCGTAGATCCATATAACCCCGAAGAAAATGTTTTGGGTGGCACTGCATATCTTAAAAAACTTTTAAATCTTTACGATGGAAACGTGGAACTTGCACTTGCCGCTTACAATGCGGGGATAGAAAACGTCAACAAATATAAAGGTGTACCGCCGTTTGAGGAAACGGAAGATTACGTTAAAAAGGTTCTATCCCTTTACAACGAATATAATTCCTTAGACTCTAAATCTTAAATAATAAGTATGGTATAAGGCGATATGGGAAGACTTATCAATTTAAGGGAATACAGCGATTTACTTGAAAATGCAACCCTGTTCTTAATTAAAGGAAGACTGACGAAGGCCGTTGGACTTATTCTTGAAACCAAACATCCGGCGCTTTCCATAGGAAAAATTTGTCGCATTAAAAGCGGGGGTCGTAATAGCGAACTCGGTGACGTAATTGCCGAGGTTATAGGCTTCAATCAGGATAAAACTATACTTATGCCGTTTGGTGATACCTCCGGTATAAGTTTGGAAAGCGAAGTTACACTGCTTGACGAAGAAGAGAAATTTCCCGTCGGAGAGGCACTTAAGGGCAGGGTCATAGACCCATTAGGCAACCCTATAGACGGTAAAGGCGAGATTCACTGTAAAGATTACGCAAAGATAATTAATGACCCCCCCTCCCCTCTTTCCAGAAAAAGAATCAGAGAGGTCATGGATGTCGGAGTCAGGGCCATAAATTCCTTTCTTACCGTAGGCAAAGGACAGAGGATCGGAATTTTTGCCGGTTCCGGAGTAGGTAAAAGCGTCCTTCTCGGGATGATTACTAAATATTCTCAATCCGATATAAATGTTATTGCCCTGATCGGTGAAAGGGGACGTGAAGTCAGAGAATTTGTCGAGAAAAATCTTGGGGAAGAGGGATTAAAAAAATCGATCGTCATAGTCGCCACATCCGATAAATCTCCGCTTGTCAGACTTCGCGGGGCGTTTGCGGCAACGGCGGTAGCCGAATACTTTAGGGACAAGGGATGCAACGTCTTATTTCTAATGGATTCAATAACTAGATTTGCAATGGCTGCACGTGAAATAGGGTTATCGGCCGGTGAGCCCCCCACGGTAAGGGGCTATACTCCATCCGTTTTCAGTATCCTGCCGAAGCTTTTAGAGAGAGCCGCCGGTTCCGATAAGGGCAGCATTACCGGAATATATACGGTTTTAGTTGAAGGCGACGATATGAACGAGCCGATATCGGATACCGTCAGGTCTATTCTTGACGGGCACATTGTTCTCTCTAGAAAGATTGCCGAGAATGGAGTTTTTCCGGCGATAGACGTACTTAATAGCTTATCAAGGGTTATGCCGGACATCGTTTCTGACGAACATTTGCTTAAAGCAAGGGATGTTTTAAACGTAGCATCCGTTTATAGGATAAACGAGGACCTTATAAATATAGGTGCATACTCTAAGGGTTCTAATGAAAAAATAGATTTTGCCATAGACCGGATAGAAAAGATAGAAGATTTTATCAGACAGACCCCCGATAAGAAATATTCGTTCGATGAAAGCATAAGGGGATTGGAAACTCTACTAAATTAGAAAAAACATATTTTAATATAATGAGAAAAAATAAAACGGTGAATAAAGAAATGCAGGCGAGAATAAGCAATAGCGAAGCGCTCTATCTATTTAGAAATAAGAACCTGCTTGAGTTGGGAAAAATGGCAGACGACTATAGAAAATATAAACATCCTAAAAATATTGTTACCTTTATAGTAGACAGAAATATAAATTATACCAATGTATGCACGTCGGAGTGCAAATTTTGCGCATTTTATAGAAAACCGGGATCCAAAGATGCTTATGTTCTGTCTATGGAGGAAATATTCGACAAAATTAGGGAAACTAAAGAGTTGTGCGGATCCCAGATTTTACTTCAGGGAGGGTTAAATCCGGCTCTCGATTTTGATTATTATCTAACCCTCTTGCGTGAAATTAAGGGTAAATTCGATATCCACATTCACGCCTTTTCTCCCCCCGAGATTGCCTATTTTGCGGACTTAAGCGGTATTACTGTCAAAGAAGTAATTCGTCTTTTGAAAAAAGCGGGGCTTTCTTCCGTGCCGGGCGGCGGTGCAGAAATATTATCTGATAAGGTAAGGAGAAAGATTAGCCCAAATAAGATTAACGTCGATGAGTGGTTAGGGGTCATGGAGGAAGTACATCTATCCGGGTTGAATTCGTCTGCAACCATGATGTTCGGAACCGTAGAGACCGACGAAGATATAATCGGGCATCTTTTTAAGCTACGGAATCTTCAAGACAGAACCGGCGGTTTTAAAGCCTTTATTCCATGGAGTTTTCAGGGCAAAAATACGGCGTTGAATCCCAGAGGGGTTTACGGACATTATTATCTCAAGGTGCTTGCTATTTCAAGGATAGTTTTAGATAATTTCGATAATATTCAGGCGTCATGGGTTACGCAGGGCGCAAAAATGGGTCAGGTCGCTTTAAGTTTCGGCGCTAACGATATGGGCTCAACCATGATAGAAGAAAATGTAGTTAAAGCCGCCGGTACGTCCAATAGTACGATAGATGAGAAAATGATGGTAGGGCTTATTAAAGATGCTGGGTTTATTCCCGCTCAAAGGATTAATGACTATAATATAATAAAATTTTATTAATAGTAATCATAAAAATATGATATAATTGTGCTTGCTAAAAAATAAATTAATGGAGAATATAGAGGAAAACCGCCGGTGACAGAAGAAAGATTATTATATTTTAAAACGGTACTTAATAAAAAATTGGAATCTTTGCTGAACGAAGCCCTAAAAACCGTTGATACGATGACGAAAGAAGATGATAATTTTCCAGATCCTACCGATAGAGCCACGCTGGAATCCGATAGAAACTTCGAATTAAGAATAAGAGACAGAGAAAGGAAACTTATACCTAAAATAGAGGAAGCGTTAAAAAGGATAGAAAACGGAACATACGGCATATGCGAAGGTTGTAGCGGAGAGATATCGGAAAAGCGATTAGAATCGAGACCGGAGGCGACTATGTGCATTATTTGCAAGACAAATGCAGAGGAAATAGAAAATAGGTCTAATATGTAGTAAGAATATATCTAACGTGTTGCTTGAAGTAATGTAACGGCATAAATTTAAAATAATTAAGAATTATGATAAATTCATTGCATAAAGTAGGTAATGCTTATAAGCGCATACTTATCGTCGAAGATAACAAGATGCATTCGGAACTTTTAAAAATCATCATCCAGTCTTCATTAGATGCCGGCGTAGTTATAGCTGAAAATGGCAAAGAAGCATTAGATAAAATAACGGACGATTGCATTTTTGACCTTATAATAATAGACATTATGATTCCAAAGATTAACGGAATAGACGTTCTTAAAGCAATACGTAAGATTTACGAGAGAATCCCGATATTAATGCTCAGTGCGTTAAGCAGCAGCGAAGCTGTGGACAAAAGTTTTGCCGCGGGTGCGGACGATTATGCAACAAAACCTATAGAAAAAAGCTCATTGATGGAAAAAATCGGCATTCTATTAGAAAAGGATCTGTAAGATAAAATTATCTATGATTAAAGGAGATTTTTATTTAGTTTGAAAAAAGATAGCAATTTTATAAATGGCGTTATGGCTAAGATACTGATTTACGGTGGCGGAAATGCCGCTAAAACTCTCATGGAAATGTTTTTGGACGACAAAAACGTCGTAACGGTCGCTCTTGTAGCCAGAAATTTAACAAAAGAAGGAGTTTTATATGCAAAAAAAATAAATATCAGATGTTTTAAGACCATAAAAGAAGTAAAAGATAACGGCATAAATTTTAATATAATTTTGAATTTAACCGGAAAAACAGAACTGGAGCTGCCGGAACTTATGGCTCTTCACGATCGTGAAGTAGAGATAATCAACTCAATCAGCTCTAAATTAATTTACGATCTTCTTTATGATAAACATAAAAGCCAGATAGACAAAGAGAACGTCATCAGTCAATTGAAGGAAGGGAAGGCATACTTTCAGAATATCCTTGACGATTCATTCGATATGATAATGGTTACCGATTGTCGCGGGATTATTACCGAGTTTAATAAAGGCGGAGAGAATATACTCGGTTATTCTAAAAGAGAGGTCATCGGAAAAAAAGCCTCCGATTTTTATATTAATCCGGAAGAAAGGAGCGATATTTTTGAAAAACTTAAAAATGATGAATTTATCGCGAATCATGAAACCGTTCTAAAAAAAAAGGATGGAACTGTCATTGACATTTCCCTCACTATATCTCGTATTTTAAACAAAGCCGGTGAAATAATCGGGACAATCGGAATATCTAAAGATATTACCGAAAAAAGGATCCATGAAAATAAGCTTAAAGAGCTTAATGAAAGTCTCGAGTATAAAGTTATAGAAAGGACAAAGCAGCTTGAGAAAAGTAATAAGGAGCTTGCAAGGGCAAATGAGTTAAAATCTAAATTTATCGCGAATATGTCCCACGAACTAAGGACGCCTCTTAACGCTATCATAGGCTATTCCGACCTGCTTGTAGATTCGGTCGATTTGAGCGAAAAATACAAAAAATACATTAATAATATTTTAATATCCGGAAAGCATCTGCTTCAGTTGATAAATAATATACTCGACATCTCAAAAATAGAGGCAGGGATGTTTTCTTTGGAATATTCGGTGTTTCCGTTAAATGAGGCCTTGGGTGAGGTTATATTAGTCTTGCAGTCCCTTGCAGACAAGAAAAACATTTCTATCTCTATCGACAACAATTGCGGGAAAGACTATAAACTATATTCCGACAGAATTAAATTCAAGCAGATAATGTATAATTTATTGAGCAATGCCGTTAAGTTTTCCTTTGAAAATACGGAAATAAAAATAGTATGCAAAAATATCCTTCCCTCGTTCGACATTAAAACCGCATCCAACTTCAGGTCAAAGAGATATGATAATTCCGAAGACAAGGTGTTTGAGTATGTTCGATTAGAAGTCGTTAACAGGGGTATAGGTATTAGCGAAGATTTTAAAAATAAAATATTTGAGGAATTCGTCCAGGCGGACGGCAATTATTCAAGACAGTACGAGGGTACCGGTCTTGGACTGGCGCTTACTAAAAAAATTATCGAACTTCACGGCGGGCATATAGATTTTGAATCCGTTCAAGACGGAATTACTAATTTTACATTCACACTCCCCAATCCCCTCAAAACCGCCCTGTCTCCGCAACAATTGGATAAAGCAGAAGATACTCTGATAACCGTAGACGCAAAGGCCTTTTTCAGAGACAATAATATCAGAAGGAACAAACCCCTTGTTCTTGTCGTCGAGGACGACAGGCCTACGTCGGAGCTTTTTACTATAAATTTAGTCAAATCGGGATATTCCGTAGCTCATGCTTACGACGGTATTGAGGCAATAGAAAAGGCGAAGAGCCTAAAGCCTTTTGCCATACTTTTAGATATAATGATACCTAAAAAAGACGGATGGGAGGTTTTAAGCAAACTAAAATCAGATAAAGAAACAAAAAATATACCCACCATCATAACGAGTATTATAGATAATAAGGACCTCGGGTTTGCACTTGGGGCAACGGATTATCTTATAAAGCCTATAGGCAGGGAAACACTTATTCAAACCCTGTCTCAGTTTACACTCACTTCAAAAAGAAAAAGGAGGCAGGTAAATATTTTATTAATTGACGATGAAGCAGTCGTCCATAAAATGATTGAAAAAATCCTAACGCCGGAAGGTTTTAATCTACTTCATGCATATAGCGGAGAGGAAGGACTTAAGATGGCGATAGAGCTGAAGCCGGATTTAATATTGCTTGATTTGGTCATGCCGGATATTGATGGATTCGAGGTTGCGAAAAATATTAAAAAACATCCTGTATCGGCTCAAGTCCCTATATTTATTATTACCTCAAAGGATCTGTCCGTCGAAGAAAGGCTGAGGCTTTCCGGCAATATTGAAAGAGTAATCGGGAAAAAAGCCTTTTCGGCAGAAGAATTGAGTCGTTCCATAAGGGAACTGGAGATTCTATATCCGCAAAGAGCAGGGCTATTCGATGAAATTACCGGGCTTTTGGATCATAACTATTTTAATATAAGGCTTGCGCAGGAAGTTAGTAGGGCTAAACGATACAATATAGTATTCAGTGTAGTTTTTTTGGATATAGATAATTTTAAAGAATATTGCGATATCGCGGGCAACTTTCATTCGGATATCGTTCTTAAAAAGATTGCCGAAATGTTGAAAAAATTTTTGAGGGGTTCTGATGTAATAGTAAGGTTTGGTTATGACGAATTTGCATTGATCCTTAATAATACGTTAAAGGGAGCAGCTGTTAACGTATCGCACAGGTTTTGCAAGGTTATAAAAGATTATCCGTTTTATAAAGAAGAAGAATTAAAATCCGGAAAGCTGACTGCATCATTTGTGGTAGCCTCTTTTCCTAAAGACGGAAAATCCCCTGAAGAACTTATTTCTAAGATTTACAACAGATTATGCGATGTCAAAAACCGCGGCGGTAATGCGGTAGTCGAGGTAAATTGAAAATCAATAGAATGATTTTGTATATTTTTTGCGAGGCAAGGGTATGCAGTATAAAGTTATTATTGTAGAGGATAATAGTATTAATATGGACCTTTTGAAGGCACTGTTAGAGCCCTTTAATCTCAATATAACAACAGCGTTTGACGGATACGAAGCCTTGAAAATAATAGGCGAAAACTTAGACATATCTTTAATTTTATTAGACATAGGTCTTCCGGGAATAGACGGCATTGAAGTCTTTAAAAGGCTTAAAGAGTCCGACGCAACAAGGAATATTCCGGTTATTGCAGTAACCGCCCACGCTATGACGGGCAATAAAGAACACCTATTGTCTTTAGGTTTTAACGGTTTTGTAGAAAAACCGATAAATAAAAACTTACTTTACGAAAAAATGAAGGAATATATAAAACTTGGATAATTTTAAATTTTATACCGAATTAAAGGTGCGATATGAAGAGACGGATGCAATGTCTGTCGTTTATTACGGCAAATATTTTGTCTTTTTCGAGGTGGCGAGAACGGAGTATCTTAAAAATATCGGGCATAACTATGTTGATATTGAAGAAAACGGATTTTATTTTATGGTAGTGGAATCTAACTGTAAATATTATAACCCAGCACGTTACGACGATGATTTAAGAATATTCACAAAAATAGAATATGTCAGGAATTCAAGCTTTAATTTTTTATATGAAGTAGTGAAAGAAAAAAATGGCGGAAAAATTCGGATAGCAAAGGGCAATACTGTTTTGGTATGTGTAAGCAACAAGGACTTTAAGCCTCGTAGAATACCTGAATATCTTAGAATAGCAATACAAGACTTCGAAAATACCCCCATAGGTTAATTAAAAAATTGCCAATTACGGCACTGACGCGCATTGAGATCTTTTTTGATGAGCGCGTATTCGTGATATATGAAGAATTATTACGCAATATTAGAGATTGAGAAAAATGCAAGCGAAGAATTAATTAAAACAAGTTACCGCAGGCTTGCTTCGATCTTCCATCCGGATAAGAATAAAGAAAATACGGGTAAATTTTTAGATATAAACGAGGCATATAAAACCCTTTCCAACCCGTTTTTAAGAGAATCTTACGACAAACAGTACAAACAGCCTAATGAAAGAGCCGGAACGGCAGATGTGGCAACTTCTTGTAGAAAAAGATTAAGGGACGGGGCGAATATATTCATAGATGCCTACTTTGCCGATTCTATCACCGGACAGGCTAACTACGCCCAATCCAACGCAGATAACCTTGTTGACGATGAATCTATTATTAAGACATTCAAAGTAACAAGATACATCGTCTGTCCGGAATGCGAGGGGGAAGGGAAGCAACCCGGTACGCTTGCCGTATCCTGTATTCGGTGCAACGGTTACGGTGTTACTAAAAATCCTGAAACTAATTTAGATGAGATATGTCAGAATTGCAACGGTTACGGCGATGTGTTTATGTATAAATGTCAAAATTGCAACGGTTTGGGGAGAATTAGGGCTAACGAGGAAATATCGTTGAAATTCAATGCTAATGACATATTGATTGACGGTAAAATCATAACTTTTAAAAATATCGGCGATATCGGGATTTTCGGTGGAAAAAATGGGGACTTGATAGCAAGAATAAGGGTAAATGTCGTTCCTAAAAATACTTTTTTAAAAAGATTATTTTTGAAGTATAGAAACCGTTTATAGAAAATCTTATCTCCCATTCTTGTCCCTTCCGCAATGCTCCGGTATCGCCGGAATATTTTTTAAGTTATATTTTGAGATATAGAGCGCAAATTTCCTGCCTTAGCCATATTGGATATTTCGTTCAATGCTATTTCCGTTAAGGAAATTATGCGGAAAATCTTATTTTTACTCGTAGTCTTCTGCATACCTTAAAGTATTTAAAGTTTCTTCCTCTTTCTCTTTTTTTTCGTTGTCTTCTTGTTTGCTGTTCATATTCATATCGTTTGCATTCGCAGTTTTCACCTCGTTTTTTTTATTCATTAAGATCTTGTTGTTTTTGTCCTTTATTTCTATCTCCCTTAAAACATCATTCGACTTTAATATGATAACGCGCCCCATTAGTTCTTCAATTTCTCTTCTTTTAGATAATGCGGCGCATGTGTCGTCTACAAATTCTTGAAAACTTTTTAGTTTTGACTTTGCCTTTAATCTTTTTCTTCTGTTTTCAGCAGATGTTTTTGCTTTCATAGCGTTACCTCCGTCAAATGTTAAGATTATATTATCAAATTGAGTTTTTATTTAATCATAATAACATTACAATTTCATGATGTTTTTGTTTCAATTTGATTAAATTTATATTAAATTCAGGCTTCGTTTGTTATGCAATATTGCATATAGCAGATCCTTTATACTTTTTTGTAACCGGAATGCAATATTAAATTAACCTGCTTTTAATATATTTTTCATAATATTTAAACATTAAAATGATATAAATATCTTAAAATCAGTTTGGAATTATAAATTTAATCTAAAATTTAATTGGAGGAAGAGGATGTCGAAAAAAAATAAAATCGTCTACTGTTTGAACCTGTTGAACGAGTACTCTATCTCAGTTGCGGTTGAAATACAATCGGGTTTTTTTTATCGGAAAAAATTTGATCTCAAGAGGAAAAACACCATGGAAAGAATTTTTATATCGTTTTTTATTTTCGGTTCCGTTTTGTCTTTGAGTTCTCATGCGTTTGCATTTATAAATTTAAATCAGGGCTCGCTGGGAATAGGGGCGTCAGGCATATTAAACGAGGCTACTACGTGGATTTGCTATAGACTTGCTCCGGCTACGCTTACACTGGGTCTCATAAAGGGATTTTATGATATAAAGCAGCACAAACCGGATGCCGCAAGGAAAGCATTTGTAACGGCGGCAGCCGGTACCGGAGTTATGCTTGCGCCCACTATAACCGGAGCCATACTCGGCATCGTTCAGAGTGCCGGCGGTTCTGCCGGCGGAATGAATATCGGAGCCGGAAACGGAGCAACGACGGTGGGACAGCCATAATGAAAGACGATAATTATACCGAATTTAAAATTCACGATAAAATATATGGCAGGATCACCAGATTTGGATTAGAGATTTACGACTGGGGACTATTTATATTCTTTACGATGGCCTCTATTCTTATACTAAAAAAAGTTGTTATTCTTGCGATATTAATTGACATATCTTTTTTAATTTTTTTAAGAAAATATAAAAAAGGCAAGCCGGACTTCTATACGACTTCACTTTTGTCGTTTCTTTTTGCAAATAAAATACTTTTTGTTGCGGAAGCGGATAAAAATCATATAAATCCTAATCCATAAATTTGCGGGGCAGATATAATGCTAATGAAAACAGTTGTTAAAACTATAAACAAGAACGAATCTTTTAATAGCTATGTCAATCTTTTGTCTATTTACGATAAAATTATCGTCGGAATAGACGGTTCCGTTACCGTCGGTTTTAAAGTAAGAGGATTTGACTATTACCTCTCCGAAGACGAAGTGGTCAATGACGCGGCATACGTAAACGATATCTTGCTCAATCTCTTAGACGAGAACGTAAGCCTTCAATGGATATATAAAATAGAAGACAAAAATAACGAATTTATATCCAATTACGAAAGGTCGTCAATACCCCCGGAAGGTTTTAGGTATATAAAGGAAGATAAGCTTAAGTCTCTAAGAGAAACAAGTATAAAGAATATTAAAATTTATCTTTTTTGTTCCTTGAACGGTTTAAGATTAAAGGATAAAGCCGGTGACGGTTTTTTATCCAAACTTTCCATTTATGCTTCCGGCTTTTTTAAAATCAATGTTTCTAATGTTATAAATTCTGTTTCAAAGAAAAATACCGAAATAGATTGGAAATTAATCGAAAAAAGATTTGAAAATATAGAAAATAACCTTAGTTTTATATCCTCGAGGCTAAATATAGGTTTAAAGAAAATGGGCAATCAGGAGCTTACGGATTATTTTTATAAGGAATTAAATCCGGAAAGGTCAATTGCAGTGGGTGCGCCGAAATGGGAAGATATATCGGATGAAACGACATTTAGGAGCCGATTAATATATTCCCACGCAAAAATTGAGAGAGATTATTTCTATATAGACGATTATTACTATAAATTTATAAATATGCACGGATTGCCGACACATATCAGTGCTTTAGGGATAACGTCCCTTTTAAATATAAGTAATTCCGCCTATGCTTCCGGTTTCGGCAGTTCTGAAAATTATAGTAGTGTTTTTCCTTACGATATTTCCGTAGCTTATAATATACCGGATCAGGACAGAACGATAGAAAAAATACAGACGGATAGAAACATTAAGGCAAGCCTCACCGAAGCCGTAGGCGGAGGATATATCGATTATAAGGGGGCAAATATAACGGAGCAGTTAGACGATTTTTTGAAATCCGTTTCCAAAATGCAAAAAAAGATTGTCGAATTTTCCTTATGTGTAAGAATCAAATCCAAAAAACCGGAAGAACTTGGCTTGCGTGCGGCAAAAATATTGGAAGCGTTTAAAAATTACGACGGAATGGAAGGCATTGTAGATAATATGGAGCACCATAATCTGTTTTTCTCGTTTCTTCCTGGGCAAGCTCGTTTTAACAGGCGTTTTAAAACGGCTATTTCATTGCCTGCGGCGGCATTTTTTCCTTTACACGAAGGCTTCAGGGGAACGGAAAGGTGCGCGGTGCCGTTGATTAATAATAGGGGCGAAGCGGTAAAATTAGACCTTTACAACAACCCGCTGCCGTCTAAACATGGGATAGTTTTCGGTAAAACCAGAAGTGGAAAGGGTTTTATGCTTAACGGATTTCTTTCCGATTTTTATATATCCGGTGAAAATTATCACATAATAGGTGTAGATATAGGTGGCACGTATAAGAAGTTCTGTAAAATATTTAATGGAGACTACATAGAGCTCGATATGGATGGCAGTTACTGCATTAATCCCTTTCCCCCTAAAAAGTATGCGGTTAAAAATGTAAACGGGGAAGAAATATTCGATCCGGATATAATGGTGTTTCTAACCGGAATCATAGGCTTAATGGTCGAGCCTGAAAAAAATCTGTCTCCAAACGATAAAACTATTATAACGCGCGCTATTCGGTCTGCTTACGACGGGATAATGGACGACGGCGATATGCCCGTAATTTCCGACATAAATAACATCTTATTCGATTATAACGAAGCTAGAGATGCTTCAGATAAAAAAAGGGCGCTGGAAATGGGAAAGGGCCTCTTTCAATGGACAGACGTTTCTTCGCCTTACAGTATTTTGCTGAATAGAAAAAAAGGTATAGATATAAATAATAAAATTGTCATTTTTGATTTGCAGAAACTAAAAGGGCACGATGACTTACAAAAGGTCGTGTTCGCGATAATAAAAAATCTTTCCTTCAAAAAAATGTATGACAAGTCGGCGAGGGTTTTTTTCTTTTATGATGAATGTTGGGAGTTTATGAGCGATCCTAAGATTTCGGAACTAATAATGCATCTCTATAAAATATCCGCCAAATGGGGTTCAATGGTGTGGACTATAACTCAAGAGCCGGGTGACTTACTAAAAGCCGGAACCGTCGGTAGAAGCATTATAGAAAACTCGTCCGTAAAGATATTTTGTCAATTGGACGGCAATGTCTCGGGTAGCGATTTAATCGCCTGCGGACTAAGCAAAAGAGAGATAAATATAGTAAAAAACCTTAAAGTTGTGAAGGGACATTATGCCGAATATTTTTTAAAATTCGGGACGGATTCTTCGGTAATAAGGAATACGCCGAGCCCCTTTGAATATTGGCTCTATTGTAAATCATCCGAAGACGAAGAAATAGAAAAGCTTGTAGAGGAAGCATATCCGGATAAATCATTAAAAGACAGATTGTACATACTTGCAGAAAAATATCCCAATGGTCCTTACGGGATTACGGTTTGAAATAACGCAAAATTTAAAAAACATTATGAAACGAAATAAAAACAGAAAGAAAAAAATATTTTTGCCATTTTTAGTAATTATATCTATCGCGGGTATATGTTATACCGGAGTATCTCACGGAATGAGTATTCCAATTCCAGATATAGGGGCTATTTCGGAACAGATTCAGTCGGTGGAAACCGCTGCCGGCAGTGCTTTTTCAGCCCTTCAGGGGCTTGCCGGAACCGTAGGATATGCACCGGGAGCCTCGGGAGGACCGTTTTTCAATCCGGGTCCGGGGCTTTCCGATGCCATGGCGACCGTAGATAAACTTACTGCGGATATCTCTAAAATGCGGGAATCTTATCAAAATATAATTATTAATTACGATAAGCTCGGCCATCTTGTAAATTCCGTGAAAAATGCCGTAAACGGTATGGATAATCTTAATGAACGAATAAATGAAGCCTTTAAACAAATTCCTCAGGATTTGACGGAGAGCGATATTTCGGTATCATTGCCGCAAAATATTATTTCTGCAATAAACTCCGAAAATATGGAGTTTAAAAATCTCGACGGTATCGCCGATTTTGTTAGTCCTCGCATTTTTACATCTGGATATTCGGCTTCGGAAGGAAACAGATTGAACAAAATATCTCTCGAAAAGGATTCCAAACTATTTACCGAAGAAGCTATTTTTAACGCAGACGGGAATAGCGGTGCCGTAAGCCCTAAAATAAACTGTCCCTCTTACGATAATGGATATTTTATAGATAGCAACGGAAATCTCGTAGGGGGATGCACCGACTTAGTAAATGGATTTGAGTCGGATACGGCGTCTTTAGGTCTTTATAATGCCGGTATTTCTGCAGCAAGGGCACATAAAGCCGAATTAGAGGGTGATGAATTTATGCGGGAAATTACCGGAAATAGGCTTAAAAACAGCACAAATTATTATGCATATCAAAGCTCGGTTTTAACGTTAATCGCAGAAGAAAATGCGGCAAGTTTAAAAAATCTAGGATATATAGAGAGTCAGCTGAAGCAGATGGAGATCTCAGAATCGGCGACGAAAATAAAAGAAGAACAAGTAGGCGCCGCAATCTTGCCGCAAACTGATACCGAACCGGGTTTAAATTTATACGACAGGACTACTATTTAAAATTCCCGGGCAAAAAACTTGGTCGCTTATATGAGTCGGGTATTGAACCTAAATTAAATTAAATCTATGCTCAACTTAAAGTCGTTTATGAGATGTTTTTCATTACTTTTATGCTTAATAATCTTAACGCTTAGCTTAGTCCCCGTTGTGCCGGTCTTTGCCGCTTCCAACATAACAATACCCCCTGCGGCAAATTCCGCCGGAGGTATTGTTAATAGTCGTAATGTTTTAAACGAATCTTCGTTTTCGATATCTAAGTTAAACAACGGTCAGAATTTAAACATGCTCTCAATAGATTCTATTCCGTCTGCCCTTGATGGTGATCTCGAAATTAGTGGCTTCGTATCGTATATGTTTTATTTTTTGTTTTCTCTCGGCATTGTGCTCTCTTTTTTAGAGGGATATATCTCGGAACTTAATGGTAAAACCTATTCTTACTACGGATTATTCTTTAGAACGGCATTGATAGTCGCGGGGTTTCTTTCATGGAGACAAATCGGTATAACCAATTTTGCGCAGGCAATTTTAATCCTTGCCGATAAAATACAAATTTATCTGATAAAGCAAAACATTGTCGGAATCGGCGGATCGATATCGCAAATAGTTTCTTCAATATCCGGCAGTCTCCATTCCGTATCGATACCTACCGTTTCGTCTAATGGTGTCTCATCGGTAAAAGAAGGGTGGAACTTAAATCCCGTTTCATGGTTTGCCGGGGCGGTGCACGCTCTAACCGGAACGGTTTTAACGGGGATATTCTGGTTTTTGTTTAACATTTTATACTTAGTAATTCAACTGTTTATGGCAATAATTCAGTTAATTTTTTTAGGGCTGTTATTTTCTATATGTCCCATAGTATTAGGTTTAGAATCCATACCGTATACGAGAGGCGTATTCGGAAAATGGATGAAAATGTTTATAGAGGTTTCCTTCTGGGGAGTGATGGCGGCATTCGAACAACTTATTTTTTTTACCATTCTCAGCAAGATGGTGTCCATAAATCTTCCGTCATCCGGTACTGGTATGGGAAATATAATAGGAGCGCTCACGTTTGCAGAGGCCGTTACCGTGTTTATCGTTATGATGATTATAAACGTTACGGTTCCGTTTTTTATAAGCAAATTATTCGATGGTATAAGCGGAAACGCACACGAAAAATTTAATATAATTAGAGAAAAAGTAGTGGCAACGGTGGCTAAGGCAGCGGCGGGCGGTATTTAACACAAAAACAGTCTAATCTCATTAAATCAATAATTATAGAGAGTTATGGGAAATCTTTTAAATTATAAAGATGACGGAAAAAAAAGAAACGGCAGGCTTTTTTACGAGATATGGGGCGATCTGGAGTCGCAGAATACCATGCTAAAAATAGTAGTAGTTTTAATGTTTTTAATAGCCGGTATATCTATTTTTACTTCTTTTTATACTTATGAAACAAACAGAATTCCAATAGTTATAAGGGTAAACGAAGTCGGCAATGCGCAGGTTTTAAAGGATCTACCCTTTGATAACAGGGTGGGAACGGGCGAGATAGTATATTTTTCCAAAAGTTTCGTAAGGGAGTTTACCGGTTTTAATTCTTTAATGATAAAAACGGAACTTTCTATGGCATTGAATAAAATGTCTCTTAATTACGGTAAAGGAACACTCTCCATGATTGCAAGGAGCAAATTTGTTCAAAAAATGGAAAAGGCGGATATTACGTCCGAAATTAAATTTAAGAAGATACGGCTGATAAAACAAACGGTTAATCACGACGAATTAAGACTTTACGTCATAAGGACCGTCGTCTCTAATTCCAATCCTGCCATAAAGAGCAGTACGGCGTACGAAGATAAGCTTATCCTTAAAAGAGTAAAAAGAAGTATTCAATATCCGTTCGGTCTTGAAGTAGTTTATTTCGGCAGTCTTAAACTTGGAGGGGCATAGTCGCTTGCCGACATGAAATTCATATGGATAAGAATCGCTGGAATAATAGCCATATTATAAGAGAAGAAGATGTGGAAAGGAATCGTTCCGAAGACCTTAAGGACGGCGATAATTCTACATCTAGACGCGGGAACGGACACGAAGAAGACATCTATAATTCGGAATCTTCAGAAAAGAATAAACTTTTTAACTTAGATCTCTTCAAGCTTTTTAAGCTCCCAGCAATAGTGATAATTTTTTTAATAGCATTGTTTTTACTGTTTGAATTCTTATTCTTTCATAAATCCGGAATTGCCGGAGTTAAAATAAACCCAAAAAGGAATGTGAAGGTATATTTAAAAAAAAGATTTTCACCCTCTGTTTTTGATTATACCGATAAAATCAAAAAGGATAAATTCAATACCAAATTCAATAAAGAGATGAAAGGGTTGCGCTATAGAGCAAAATTAAGATCGAGAGGCAAAAAAACTTCTAAAATTACAAAAAAAATGGTTGTCTTTATCAAGGCAAGTTACAGTAAGGCCATTCTAAACGCTGAAAGGGGAGTAAAAATGAAAAGCGGCAATAATGCCAAGTCGATTAAATCGGACTTGGCTACAGCCGAAAACTTTGATAAACGTTCGAGGCTGGTCGTACCCCTCGGGACGGTATTAGATGCCTATATCAAATATAAAATATTTTCATATAATACCGCCGTTCCGGTCATAGCGATACTTGCCGAGAATTTCCATGGCAGAGGTGAAACGGTTTTAAGAAAGGGGGATAAATTTTTCGGAATGGTGACTGTAAAACACTCGTTAAACAGGTTAAATATTAAATTTCATAAAATCATCGAAACCGACGGAAAATCGATTAATATTAGCGCTATTGCAATGATGCCCGACGGCTCCGGCGGAATTGTCGGAGATGTTCATAACCGCTATGTTGCAAATATTCTTGAGTCCATAGCGCAAGGGGTAGTGGGTGCCGCATCTATTTTCGTAGGCGGCGGTTCCGGTTTTAGTTCTTCTAATCCATACACATTTCAAAATCGGCTCAGGGAAAACGTCGCTCAAAGCGAGCTTAATCAGGCTCGAAACGGCATAAACAAATATGCGAATTCTAATAGGGGCGCAATAAGTATAACGCTCCCCAAGGATGCGCCGATTAAAATTATGTTTCTTAAACCATTATATGCAGCTTAATTCAATAAAAATAAAAAGCGTCTTAGACAAACTGTCGGATATTAAGAAGAGTCTTAACTCCGGTTTTTTGGAAAGAAAAGAGGTGATAGATATGATTATACTTGCGATTATTTCTAAAAAACACTCTATACTGATAGGCGGACCGGGGCTTGCTAAAACAGCTATATTAAAGTCGCTTGTGAGACGCATATACGGCCTCAAGCTTTTCGATTTTCAAATGACGCCCTCTACGGATATAAGCGAGCTTATATCTAAAAATATTAAAAATAAAATCGGAATAGATAATTGCGATATAGCATTGATAGACGAATTTTTTAAGGCACCGTATGCTACTCTTAACTCTCTTCTTGCTATTATGAATGAAAGGATTATATATGATCCGGAACCCCATAAAATTCCCTTGGTAAGCCTCTTTGCCACGTCTAACGAGAAACCCGATAAATCTTCAGATGCAGGCCTTCTACCGCTTTACGACAGATTTTTGTTTAGAAAAGAAATACTGCCGGTGAGAAGCAAGGAAAATTTTAAGAAATTGCTCGAATTAAAAGACGAATTAAAATTTCATGAAACCTCATTAAATAGGGAAGATATAAATATTTTAATCTCGGCGTCCGATACGATAATTATACCCGACCGTATTTTCGATGCATTATACGAGATAAGAGAAGCGCTCAGGTGCAAACAGGTGTTTGTCTCAGATAGAAGATGGAAAGAAGTGGTTAAGATACTCAGGGTATCCGCACTATTAGGGAGAAGAGATGCCGTATGTGAGGGGGATATACGAATACTCGAATCCTCTTTGTGGACATACTATTCGGATATAAGGGCAGTTAAAAACATTGTCGGGAGGGAATTAAATTGAACAAAACGCTTCTTGCAAAACTAACGATATCTTTTTTAATATTTACTTCGGAACTCTTTTATTTATTTTTTGTTTCGGGATTTTTTTATGACAAAAATATAACCTATTATTTTGACTATTTTACTCCTGTTTATCTATCCTTTATTTTTATGCCGGTTTTTACTTGGTTTATCGCATCCTACACTTTGTTTAATATGTTGTACAACAAATACCTTTATTTTAAGCCGGAGAATGATTTTAGGATTAGATACGGGATTACGGCGAAAAAACAGAAGAGGCAGTGTTTGATTTGGCCTGAAGCGGAAGTCGAAAACCTTCAACTCGTTATAGGGGAAATTCATGAAAAAGACGGAACTAGAAAGGAAAAACCAGAATGGCTTACCATGGATAAGAACGGTCTTTATACCGGTATTATAGTTTTCGGAGCTACCGGTACAGGGAAGACGAGTGCGTGCGCATATCCTTTTTTGGACCAGCTGATAAAGTATAAAAAAGAAATATATAAAGAAAAAATTGGCGGACTTATTCTCGACGTAAAGGGAGATTTTTGGAAAGAAGCGGCAAATATACTTAAACGCAGCGGAAGAGAACGGGATATAGTTATAATAGAGCCGGGGTCGGGTTGCTATTTTAATCCGGTACACTACCCGATGTTAGATTCAAAAATTATAGCGGAAAGGCTATACTCAGTTCTGGAAAATATCAATTCTAATGACGGGCGGCAGGACAGCTTTTGGAAAGACAAATCGATAAGGCTTCTTTCTAACTCCATAGGTTTGGTAAGGCTTTGCATGGGATATGTTACTTTAAGCGATATATACGAAGTTATTTCCGACGGAAACAGGCTGAAAGACATTCTGCGTTATGCCAAAGATATAATAGGGAAAAATAGGGCAAAAAAGGGGATAGGATCTAATGCGAAGGTTAGCTCAGATTCATTGATCTTAAACGAATTAAAACTCATAATATCTTACTTTGTCGGTGCCGATTTTGCGGGTCTCGACGAACGAACGAAAGGCATTATAAAGAGTGAATCGTTGAGGGTATGTTCGGATTTTATTAAGCATCCGTTTAGAGAAACCTTCTGTGCTCCGTTAGAAAAACTTAATTTTCAGGGCTTTGCCGATGTCTTGAACAAGGGAAAAATCGTAATTTTAAAAATGCCGGAATCGGAATACGGCTCAACGGGGAAGATAATAGGAATTATGTTGAAACTCGACTACTTCAGGACGGTCTTAAATAGGGTTTACAAAGTCTTGACGAATAAATCTGTTAATGCGGAAAGGCCGGTAGTGTTTATATGCGATGAATATCAAAACTATGTCACTTCTGGAGATATTGAATCGGATGCCGAATTTTTCGCAAGATGCAGGCAGTCTAAAGCAATAAATATCGTTCTCACTCAAAGTTACAGTTCTTTAAAGCTCAAATTGGGTTCGGAGGAAAAGTTGAATACCCTTATTGGCAATATCAGGTCTTCGCTATGGCTTTCGTTGAGCGACGATTACTCTAAAGAAAAAGCTTCGAAAATATGCGATAAGGAATACAAATTAAAAATAACAGAAAACATAACGGAACAGGATGAAGGAGCGTCTTTTAATTCATATGTGGGGGGGCTTATATCCGATGATAATACTATCTCCAAAGGTGCTACGAAGACCTATGAAAAAATGCCCTCCTTCGATACGGACGACTTCGCTAATTTAAAAATGAATCAGGCAGTTTACAGGATATATTCCGGCAACGGCATAAAGGGTCCAGGCATTGTCTATCTTCATCCGATATATAGACCAAAAACGAAAAGTTATTTTGATGCTATATAAATATGCCCTATGTTACATAAAATTATAATCAGAACGGATTGAAAAATAATGAAAAATAGATACGGAAGCGGAGGCGGTTATGAATTAGATATCCCTGAAATAATGTTTCTTATTTTTAGCGGATTATTCATTCTTTTTTATTTTGCCGATAGCGGTTTTAAATATTTTATAAATTCGTTTTATTTTTTTATATGGTATGTCCTTAGAATTTATCCCGTCGTGTCGGTCATGTACGCGGTCAACCTCTTTCTTTTTTTAACAGGGTTGCATGGGGTATATATTCTGATTTTTGAAACGAGGCTTACGGGTTCGAAACTTAAAATGCACGATAAATTAGAAAAATATAGAGAAAAAGAAAAAAACGGGAGGTATTAAAAATTGATGTTAATAATTAAATATTGCTATGTAAATGTCATATTTATATCTATTTTTTACCTTATAGTTTTTTGTATACCCGGTCTATCAGGCGCTACTGGAAACGCCATGAAATACTCCGATATCGTTAAATATGGTATTAAAAAAAAATTATGGATTCATAAATTAAAAATAGAATCGGGTATAGTCTATAAACTCAATACGGCGCAGGGCTATGTCAGCGTTATAACCCTTCCGGTGATTCCGCTGGACGTGGCGCTTGGAGATACCGGAGCGTTCTCGGAACAGATTGTGGGAAAGCAAATATTTATAAAGCCGATAACATATGACGCTGGAACTACGAGCAATCTTGAGATATTTACGAAATACGGCCTTATAAACGTACTTCTAAGGATAAGAAGCTCGAAGCTCGTCACATATAATCTTAATCTGGCGGATACGTTAAAGAATGTTTTTGCAGTCAATTACTTAAAAAATAAAATTGATAAGTTAAAAAGCGCGTTGTTAAAAAAATATACCCTGAAAATGAGATTAGTCAACGAAAAAGAGAAAAAATTAAAAAATGAAAAAAAGGAGGTTATGGATTTAATACTGCTTATAAACAGGATTAAAATAAATAAATTTGTCTCTAAGAATGGGATAACACTGACTGTAATATCTTTGAGCCGCATACGGAATATATACTATTTGCAATATCAGCTGACTAACAATAGCAATAAAGCCTTTTTCGTCAGAAATGTTTATCTTTACGACGAAAAAGGGGGGAGTTTTTTGAATGGATACGACCCGAGTAAGATTAAAGAAATAAGTATAATAAACCATACTCCGCACGATGTTGAATATATGCCCTACGAATTAATAAAAAACGTAATAATTTTTAAAGAGCAGGGACTTAAGCAGGGGGACGATCTTGAACTCTCTTTTCACGTTATCATAAGTAAAAAGTTAATTAGGCTGAGGGTAAAAGATTTTTTAATTAAAAATTAATAAAGAAAATGGAAAGTTATGACTAAAATATATCGTTTTTTAAGTTTTGCTTTAATTCTACCGATACTGTTTATGTTTTCGGGATGCACGCCTGCGCCGATTATTATGACCGCAAAAAGCGGAGTAACAGGCAGATTTCAAAGAAAATTAGAAACAAGGGTGCTAAAAATATCCCTTGGATTAAGTGGCGTTCATAATGAAAACGTTATAAGCGGTCCTGTAAAGTCGGATATGCCGTCGACAGCCGATTATTTTAAACCCTCGTTTATGGTTAAGACCTCAAGCCGTGAGTATAAGTCGGTTATTATAGATAAAACCATTGAAAGCCCGAATGGAAGATTTGTTTTGGGAATAGAGTCCATAAAATTTAAAAATATATTCGGGATTATCGATTTTTCCATAAAGAACCTCCATTCATCTACCGTGAAATATAGATTATTCCTGTTTAAAAAGACTGATAGCGGGTTCAAATTAGTGGCGTTTAAGTCCAATATCGGCGACGGAAAATATTCATATCTTGGCGGTCTCACCGAAATAAAAGGAGACGTCGTATTTCTGAAACGGCGTAAATTATCAGATTTAACACTCGAAGTGTTGATACTCACTAATAATCTCGGAAATAATTCGGTTAAGCTCTATTATGAATTTCATGAAAAAGATTAAATTTATAGCCGCTATCTTTATTATTGTCATATCTGCCAAAGCGATTTTATCGATTATCCTTGTAAACGATTCATTTGGAATTAATTTCGACAAAAAGGCAATATATAAAACTATAATATTTGTTTCTAAAAAATACAAAATACCTGTGCCGTTCCTTATCGCAGTCATGAGAGTAGAAAGTAATTTCAATATCCATGCAATAAGTCCTAAGGGAGCCGTGGGGCTAATGCAGATTATGCCGAAAACAGCCGAAGCGTTAAATATAAATATTAATAATCCACTGACAAACATAATTGCCGGAGCAAAATATTTGCATTACTGCCTCAAGAAATTCGGTTATAAACCAGTTCTTGCCTTGGCATGCTATAATGCCGGACCTGATTCCGTTAGGACAGTGCATATAAAAAACCGCAAAGAGGTCGTAATTACGCTGTACAGGCAAACCGTGTCATATATCATGCGTGTGTATAAATATTATGACTACTACAGAAAAGTATTAAATAATGTGAGATCAGTGCAGAATCTGTTCTTGTGTGATAAAAAAGTTTGTTTACAACGTTAGCACTTTATGATAAATATATAGAAATTGCTCGGAGGATGATATTGTGAGAAAATATTATGATTAAAGTAGCAAGGAGGAATTTTGCCTTCAGTATGCTATATATTAATATTATAAAAATGGCATAATTAGCCGATTTTATTTAAAAATATAACTTATATAAATTTTTAAGGAGGGATAAAAATGGACGTATCGACAGCTATTGAGTCAAGGCGCGCTTACAGGTCTTTGGAAAAAATGGAAATAACCGAAGACCTTATTAGAATACTCGCTCTATCTGCATCTTTGTCGCCATCTTGTTTTAATAATCAGCCGTGGAAATTTGTATTTGTTCATAAGAATGCTGTTCTCGAGGAATTAAAAACCGCTCTTCCAAAGGGTAATGATTGGGCGCGCAATGCATCTATGATAATAGCCGTTTTATCCAAGCAAAGTGATGATTGTATTTTAGATAATAGGAAATACTATCTTTTAGATACGGGAATGGCAGTCGCTTTCCTCATCCTTAAGGTAGCCGAGCTCGGATATATTGCCCATCCTATAGCCGGCTATAATCCTGAAATAGTTAAGAAGGTTATAAAGTCTCCCGACGATATGGAAATAATAACTCTCATAATATTCGGCAAGCATAGAAAAGAAATAGATCCTGCTTTGAGCGAAAAACAAAGGCATGATGAAATTGAGCGTCCGGTCCGTAAATCATTTGACGAATATGCCTATTTCAACAAATTTAGCAATGGGACCGGGCATTAGAGTCAGTCTGAGTCTTCTGAAAAGTTGGTATTATAAATCCAAATTATTTTTTATCCACTTTTGCGTTAGTTCGACAAAAGCCGAGGTAGCAGGGGCTATATCTGAAAACGGTGTTATTGACGCAAGACCTATTCTACGCTTAAATACCGGTTTAAGCGGTAAAATTTTTACATTCGGTATATCTTGCGACAATGCCAATTTAGGTATGATAGCTATCCCCAAGCCCTCTTTAATCATGGCCAAGAGCGTTCCAATATTGCTTACTTTATATTTCCATTGCGGAGGTTTTCCCGTCGACGATTTAAATACCTCTTTTACTAAAGTCTGACAGCTGCTGTTCCATGTTACCATCATAGGATATTTAGCTAATTCCTCGATGCTGATTGATTTTTGAGCCGCCAAATCATGGGTTTCAGGTAAAACTACCATCATATCGTCGGAGATTATAGGAATAGTTTCAAGCGAATTGCATGGAAATGTGATAAATCCTATGTCTATGGTGCGGGATAAAATCCAGTCTCTTATTTCATCTTCAGTTCCCTCAAATACTTTTAAATCAATTTTGGGATACCGTAGTTTAAATAAGTACATTATTCCCGGAAGAAAATTAGTCGAAACGCTTCCAAAACTTCCAATCTTTAACTTTCCAGTTTTAAGCCCCAATGAAGCGGCAACTTCCTGCCTTATCTGCTCTATGCTTGTCGTAACCACGCGGGCATATTTCAGTACTTTAACACCTGTTTCAGTAAGACAGATTCCGTCTTTTCCCCGAAAAATAAGTTTTATGCCCAATTCGGATTCTAAATTCGATATTGAATGACTCACTCCCGGCTGCGTGATATAAAGTTCTTCCGCCGCATTAGAAAAACTTTTAAGTTCAACAACCTTAATTAAAACTGCTAATTGATTTAACGTCATTAGTTTTTACTCATATCATATATAAATATTATTCATTTTACTTATGATGACACTAAATTTATAATAGCAAAATATCTAATTAAATCAAAGAAAATAAGGTCGCGGTAATTAAAAGATAGAACGGCATAGTATTGCTTTACACTTTAATCAAAAGGAGAAATGATGAAGCATATCAATAAATTATATGTAGGCATTTTTTTGTGTTTATTGTCGGCTATAGTGTGGGGAGGAATGTTTCCGATAATGGGAATTGTCTTAAAAGTCATAGATCCTTTTTATCTCACTCTATTTAGATACGCCCCGGCATCCGTTATTTTTCTTTCCATGCTTTACTTCATTGAAGGTAAAAACTCCTTTAAATTGGAAGGCAGATGGTTTTCAGTATGGGTTTACGGATCCGTGGGCTTTGCGGGGTTCGGTTTTTTCGTGTGGTGGGGTCAGCAGATTATAGGAGGATTTCATGGAGCCATAGTGGCAGCGGCAATTATGGCAACTATGCCGTTCATGGGTGCAATTTTAAATAAATTTTTAAACAAAACAAAACTTGCTGTTTTTACGGGTTTTGCTATTTTAGCCGGATTATTCGGCGTTTTGCTCATTGTTACTCAAGGAGACATAGGCCGGCTTATGTCATTAAGGTTGAGTCTTGGAGGAGATATTCTGATTGTGGCAGGGGCTTTCTGCTGGGTTTTTTATACCATGGGCATCACGAAATTTCCAAAGTGGTCGCCTCTTAGATACACGGCCTTAACTTCTATTTTCGGCTTTTTTACGATTCTAATATTAATAATAATAATGACCTCTGTCGGGCTTTTAAGGGTTCCGGGTGTTGCCGCCGTATCGTCTGTCTGGTGGGAAATTTTATATATGATATTCATATCCGCCGTTTTAGGCGTTTTTGCGTGGAATGCGGGCAATAGAATAATTCATCCTATTAATGGAGTTCTTTTTTTAAATTTTGTTCCGGTAACTACGCTTATGATAGCAATATTAGATGATCAGTCGCTTTCCTATATAGAATATATAGGAGTATTTATAGTGATAAGCGCATTAATATTTAATAATTTATATATAAGAAAAAAAACAACATAGGAATTTGACAAATTTTGACTATTTTATTATTATTAACTAATAATCAGGTATTTAATTAAATACCTGAATAAGCTAAGCAAAGGGGGGTATTTTATATGGATAGGATAAAATTATTTATACTTATAACGATAGTGGCTATATTTAGCATTTTGTTCTTTAATCCTGTTTTTGGAAAAACGGCTTTTGCCGGCTCAGGTAGCGGAATTCATAGGGGCGTTTACGCCTCCGACCCGATTATCTATGGGCTGTATCTAAAAGCCGAAAACCTTCCTATAGGCAAAAATGATATTACGACTTATATAAAAATTGTCAATCCGGCGTTGTACGCTCACGACAGATACAATCCTTTTTTATGGAAGAAACTTTATTTAAAAGACAAGATGAGGCTGAAAAAATTAATGAATTTTATAAAATCAGTACGATATTTCAAGGAACATATAAGGGCGAATATCAGTGCTTATAATTTTAAAAAACATGGATTTTATTTAACTTATTATAGATCTGATAATCTCATAAAAAATGGAATGAGAACGCGCAGAAATATCAATTTTATCAAAATAAAAAATGGAAATATTTATTACTTGTTTCATAATTTAACAATCGTTCATAAGAATGCCGGAGAATTAAATTTTTTGAAAATGTCGGAAGAAAAGGCGGAAAATTTCATAAACGGAAGAACGGGTACCTTTGGGCATATAAAAAGGACGGTTTTTTTAGAATATTATTTCACGCCTTTAGAGGCAAAAAATAATATCTTAACGGTAAAAATAGCATATATAAAGGTTTACAATAATAAACACAAGAATTTATTGATTGGAGTCATTAAATAAGGTATAATAATCATAATCAGGGGTGCCGCTATTAGTTTGGCTGAGAGTCGAGTCGTGAATTATTTCCGGCTTACAACCCTTTGAACCTGATACGGGTAATGCCGGCGTAGGGAGGTAAGAAATTGTTAAGAACCGACAGGGCATATTTTTATCGTGCATAAAGCTGTTATCAAAATTAGGTTCGTGGGTCTTCTTTCCTTTTTCGTTCGCCGCAAAACCTCTGTAAGAGTATCTTGATTATTTTTTAAAAAACATAACACTGCCGTTATAATTATAACGGTATAATAATACGATGTTGAACCCCATACTTGAAAAGGCTTTATCCTTTAAAAGATTGAATGACGATGAACTTCTCTGTCTGCTTGAAGAAAAGGAGAATACAGAAGATATTACCCGTGCTGCAGATATGTTAAATTTAGAAATCAATTCCAATAAAGTATCGTATGTTGTAAATAGGAATATTAATTTTACAAATATATGCGGCTTAAATTGCAGGTTTTGCGGATACAAAAGGACTAAGAAATCTAAAGATGCGTTTCTATTGAATTACGACGAGATTATAGAAAAGATTTCCGAAGGTAAAAACGCTATAGGTATAGATGAAGTATGCGTGACCGGCGGCATAAATCCGGAGTTGAAGCCGGATTATTATTTTAATTTGGTTAAGGCAGTGAGAGATACCTTTCCGGATATCCATATTCACGCGTTTTCTCCTCAAGAGATATTGCAGCTTTCAACCTCTCTCGGAAAGCCTTATGCAGAGATCATATTGAAATTAGTCAAATTGGGATTAAACTCAATGCCCGGAACTGCGGCGGAGATTTTAGCGGAAGAAACAAGAAACAAGATTTGTCCTGAAAAATTAAGTAAGGCACAATGGGTTGAGATTATTAAAGCGGCACATAGTTTGGGCGTCAAAACCTCCGCGACCATTCTTTTCGGGCATATTGAAACAAATATCGATATTGTGGAACATTTAAGCCTAATAAGGCAGATCCAGGACGAAACGAGCGGATTTACGGAATTTATTGCTTTGCCGTTTATTTCTTTAAAGACCTCTCTGAGAGAAAAGGTTAACTCGACGCCGATTCCGGATAGAATATTTAAGTTTTATGCAATTTTAAGGCTTTATTTAGATAATTTTAAAAATATTCAAACAAGCTGGCCGAAAATAGGTGTTTCCGCGGCGTTAAAATCGCTTGAATGCGGGACTAACGATTTTGGAGGGACGCTTATGGAAGAAAATATCACAAAAAGTGCGGGAGGGACGTTTGGCGAGTATTTGTCTGAAAGTGAAATAATTGACCTCATCAAAACCACCGGGAGAATTCCTGTGAGAAGAGATACTTTATATAATATATATTAATATATTTAAAGACTTATGAAGATAAATATAAACGATAAAATTTTAGAAGTGAAAAATGATATTACCGTTACGGGTTTAATAGCTTTTTTTAAATTAAATGTTAAAAGTACCGCCGTAGCCGTCAATAAAGAAATAGTTCCGAGAAGCAGTTATGCGGAGTTTACGCTGAAAGAAAGAGATAAGGTAGATTTGGTGACTATTGCGCCGGGTGGTTAAATAATTAAAATAATCTGAATCTGTAAGATTATTAAAACGAAGGGAGATTAAGGAAATGAATAAAAATATGGACGGCGATATGCTGAAGATAGGCAAGTATACGTTTAAATCGCGTCTAATAATCGGAACAGGGAAGTATCCCGATTTTGCTACTATGAAAGAATCGGCAGAGGTTTCAGGGGCAGAAATCATAACGGTTGCGGTTAGACGCATAGATTTTAATGCAAAAGAAAATTTACTTTCATATATAAATCAGGACAAATTTACGCTTTTGCCTAATACGGCAGGGTGTTATACCGCGGAAGATGCGGTTAATACCTTAAGGCTTGCGAGGGAGATTGACGTTTTTAAGACCGACCTCGTAAAACTCGAAGTAATAGGCGACTCTAAAACTCTTTATCCCGACAACGAGGAATTAATAAAAGCGGCAAGGATATTGGTCAAAGAAGGTTTCACTGTTATGCCTTACATGATGGACGACCCTGTTCTCGCTAAGAAACTTGAAGATATAGGGTGCCCCGTCGTTATGCCGCTTGCTTCGCCTATCGGTTCCGGTTTGGGCATTAGAAATCCTTATAATATAAAAATAATCAAGGAAACCGTATCCGTGCCGGTTATCGTAGATGCAGGAGTAGGGACAGCGTCGGATGCTTGCAAAACAATGGAGCTTGGTGCAGACGGTATACTTATAAATACGGCGATAGCAGGCGCCGGCAACCCCGTTGGTATGGCGGTTGCTATGAAAAATGCAGTAGAGGCGGGCAGACTTGCATATCTATCCGGACGGATTCCTATGAAACTTTACGCTCAGGCTTCTACGCAAATGGAGGGAATAGTATTTTGACATTAAGGTTAAATAAGTTTTTGGCGATGAATACCGGTACTTCAAGGAGAAACGCCGACGAAATAATAAAAAGCGGCAAGGTAATTATAAACGGTGAAAAAATTAATAATCTTGCCGTGTTTGTAAATCCCGGGGACGAAGTAGTCGTAAACGGCAAGAAAATCAATTCTAAAGAAGATCAAAAAATATATATCATGCTGAACAAGCCGCAGGGTTATATTACTGCCGTGAAATCGGACGATGGATTCAGGACGGTTATGGAATTAATAAAAAGAGAGGCTTTAAAGTATAAGCATATTTTCCCAGTAGGAAGATTAGATTTTATGAGCGAGGGTTTACTTCTGTTTACTAACGACGGAGATTTTGCTTACAAATTGACTCACCCGAAATTTAACGTTACAAAGACTTACATAGTGGAAGCAAAGGGTGAATTAACCGACGACCTTTTTAACAGAATTAAAAAGGGGATTAAATTTGGAGAAGCCGGTCTTTTAAAACCCAAAAATATTAAAGTTATAAGAAAGACCCTTACAAGATTTATGCTTTCCGTCGATTTAACTAATGGTAAAAATCGCGAAATCAGAAGGCTTATGGAGTTTTTCAATCTTAAAATTACTATACTAAAAAGGGTTAGCATAGGTAAACTTTATCTTGAAGATTTACCTTCCGGACACTATCGCATATTAAATGCAGGGATAGCAGAGCTATCCCTCGGCGGTTGATATTGCGATGTTATGCGCAGCAGCTAAGTTTGCCGACATCCTTAGTAAAACTCTGAGCGGCTAATTTAAGCCCTTCCGCCATGGTGGGGTAAACGCCTATCTCCTCTCCGATTTGCTGAATCGTATAGCCGTTCTGCAGATATACGCTTGCCTGCTGAATCGTTTCCGAGGAGTTATGCGCCAACATATGCACCCCTATGACCTTGCCTGTTTTTTTATCCGCTATCATTTTTATCAAACCCTCGGTTTTAAAAATAGCCTGAGCCTTAGGGATATATTTTACCGGAAAAACGACGTCGGTTACGTCGTAGCCTTTTTTTATCGCCGCTTCTTTCGTCAAGCCTACGGAAGATACTTCCGGATCGGTAAACGTCGTATGGGCAACGTAGGAATAGTCTGCCTTTATATGCTTGCCGTGAAGCATGTTGTCAGAGGCTACTTTTCCGTCATATGCAGCCGTAGTAACCAACCTCATTAAACCGGTAACGTCGCCGCATGCGTAAATATTAGGATTGGCTGTCTTAAGCTCGTCATCGACCTTAATAAAACCCTGTGCGTATGTTTCTATGCCGACCGCTTCTAAATTTAAGTTCTTGGTATTTCCTACAATGCCGGTTGCCATTAAAAATTCATTGAACACGACTGTTTTTATACCCCCTCCCGTTTCAATATCGGCATATTTTTTTCCATTTTCTTCATCCATGTAAAGGCGTTTTATAGAAGAGTTCAGGAAAAATTCGATTCCTTCACTTTTTAAAGTTTCTAAAAGCGCCTCTGAAATTTCAGGCTCTTCATTAAGTAAAATTCTATCGGAACGTCCCACTATTATTACATTAGAACCAAACCTTTTAAACATCTGGGCAAATTCCAGAGATACCGCCCTTGTGCCTAATATTAAAAGCGTCTCGGGCAAATAATCTAAATTCAATATTTCTTCGTTCGTAAGATAGCCTATTTCTTCCAATCCGTTGATGTTTATTATCTTGTTTGTCGAACCGACGGCAACGATAAATTGATTAGAAGTAACCTTGTAAGGGTTTATATTTTTATCGTTTGGAATAATCTCGACGGAATTTTTTGACGCAAACCTTCCTTCCGCTTCGATAAACGCAATATTATTATAGCCCTTTAACACGTTGTAATATTTCATTTCTCTCAGACCGTTTAAGAGTTCGGTTTTCCTTTTTATAAGATCTCTTATGTCGATCATCGACTGTTTTGTTTCTATACCCTTAAATTTGTTACTTAAAGGCTCGTAATATATCCTTGCGGCTTCTAAGAGATGTTTTGAAGGGACACAACCCCTGTTCAGACAGGTTCCGCCGATAATCCAATTTTCGATGACGCAAACTCGTTTACCTTCGTCTGCGAATTTAATGGCCGCCGAAAAAGCGGACGAGCCTCCGCCCACGACTACTAAATCATAGTCATAATTATGTTCACTACCAGATCCTTGTTCGTCTTCTGCCTCCGTCATCCTCTCAACTTCCGTTTCTGAAATATCCGTAGTTTCATGGGCTAAAGGCGTATAGCCGGCATTTTTTATATTTTTTTTTATATCTTCTATATTTATATCGTCAACCGCTAAAATAATGCTTTCGTTCTCAGACAGTGAGGTATTTACTTCTATTACCCCTTTTACCCCGTTAACCGCCTTATTGACGGAAACAGAGCAGTGTTCGCAGGTCATTCCGGTGACATTCATCTTTATTTTTTTCATGTTAACCCCTCCAAATAATATTATATTATCATTAGACTTTAATAATGGTTTCTTGATGTTATCGATAATATAAATTATAAACCTTATACCATGCTATAAGGTCAAGTAAAATTTTATGGATTTTAAAAAAGGTCAGCTCATATTTGCAATCTTCGAGTCGTATGTCTCAAGACTGCCTGTTACCGGCGTAATTAATATTTCTCCGAATAATTGGAATTGCTCAAGGTTGGCTAAAATCAGCCTAGACATCTCGAGAAGCGCTATAAAATACGTAAACAATTCATCTTTATCGACGCAGTTTTTGACTAACCCGCTAAATGTCAGATTTTTAAACCCCTTAAACATTTCCATTATCTCTATTATCTTTTCCTTAATAGAGAAATTATCTTTCGTTACTTCGTATACGCTTATTCTATTTTGGGCTTCCGTTATTTTGTTGTAGAAATATTGCGAAAGAATAAAAATATTTGCATTGAAGGAGGCATTGCTTTTACCGGGTCTTTTTTCTGTTGGAGTCTTACTGTTTTTAAGCAGGCCTATTTCAAATACGTCTCTGCCTAAAATGGGTCTATTATTTAGAAAGAGGGCAACTTCTCTAACTTTTCGATATTCCAGAAGCATATCGGTCAGTTCGGTTCTCGGATCTGCTGTCGCATCGTCCTCGTTTCCTTCCGTTTTTTCGGTATCGTATTTCGGCAGCAACATAACGGATTTAATATAAATTAGTTGAGCCGCCATTACGATAAAGTTGCCGCCTGAATCGATGTCCAAATTGTTGGAAGTCGAAGCCACGGCGTTCTCATCAAGCCCTATTGCCTCCAAATATTGATTTGTAATTTCCGCTATAGGAATATCGTATATATTTATTTTATTCTTTTTTATAAGGCTCAAGAGGAGGTCTATGGGACCGTCGTAAACTTGGAGAGTGACATTGGGAGAAAAAGTTACAGGCCGCATGCTATATAATCCCCGTTTTTATTTCATAGGCTTAAATTTCTTAAAACTACGTTATTTATAATATAATTAAATGAAACTGTTAAAAAGTTGCCCGGATCTATAAGCAGCAGTATAAGCAACAGAATTATTCCGAAGGGCTCTAACTTGACCAAATATCCCGAAAAAGGTTCGGGTAAAAGGCTTACGGCAATTCTTCCTCCGTCTAAAGGGGGTATGGGTATTAAATTAAATACTCCGAGTATAAGATTTATCATTACGCCTATGAACAACATAAAGGTTATGGGATAAATAAAAAATTTAAGAAATAAACTACCCGAGACCGTCTGAAACATGAGATGACTTATAAAATAAGCAAGATAAAGATTCATAACCGGAAAATTTATGAGTATTACTTTTAATAATATAAAACATATGAAGGCGAGGATAAAATTAGTAATCGGACCCGCCGCAGCGACGAACCCCGTATCCCTCTTGGGGTTTCTAAGTTTGTTGAAATTGACCGGGACGGGCTTTGCGTAACCGAAGGCAAAGCCTGCAAGAAAAATTAAAATTATAGGCAGCAGAATAGTCCCGAAAGGATCTATGTGTTTTAACGGATTAAGCGTAAGTCTTCCGGCTTTCTTTGCCGTATCGTCTCCGAATACATGGGCGATATAACCATGAGATACTTCATGAAGTATTATTGCGAATAAAACCGGAATTATCGCAATTGCTATGAGCTGAACGGTATTATTAATATTATTCATAATGAGTAACATTTTACAATTATTTTATCAAATAAATCAAATGAAAAATCTTAAACCCCCGATTCTCTTTTGTTATCCCATTGTTTCTGTTAAAATATTAATTGTATAATATTTCGTATAGTACGATATGACATTACAACATTAATTCACTGAGCAATAAACAATGAGTCTATGAAAAGAAATTATGAGTTATATAAAAATCTGAACGATTCAGTTTTCCCGTTTGTTCAAAAACCGATTAGATATATCGGTTTAGAAATGGGAACTGTCGTTAAAGATATCGAAAATATACCGCTAAAATTTGCACTTGCCTTTCCGGATTTTTATGAACTCGGAATGAGCCACATAGGAATGGGGATAATATACGACATATTAAATTCCAAGGATTATATAGCGTGTGAAAGGGTTTATTTACCGTATCCGGATATGAACCTAAAGCTTAAAGAAAACAATATCCCCCTTTTTTCTTTAGAATCGTTTAAGGAAATAAAAAAATTCGATGTAATAGGTTTTTCTCTTCAATATGAACTTTCTTACACCAATATATTGCTCATGCTTGAACTGTCGGATATTCCCGTCTTTTCTAAAGACAGGGGTTTAAACGACCCGTTTGTAGGGGCGGGCGGTCCGTGTGCTTTTAATCCTCTTCCCTTAAAAGATTTTATGGATTTCTTCATAATAGGAGACGGTGAGATTACTTCGGTAGTCATATGCGATACCGTTTTAAAGGCTAAAAATGACTTCAATGCCGGTATTGTTTCGGAAAAAAACTTTAGGGCTCACGTAAAGAAAGAACTTGCTAAAATTAGAGGCGTTTACGTACCTGGATATTCTAAAAATGTAAAAAAATCAATAGTATATGATATAAATTTAAGCGGTTACATTAATAAACACATCGTTCCGCTTGTAGAGACGATTCACAACAGGCTTTGTATTGAGATAGCGAGAGGCTGTTCTTCCGGATGCCGGTTTTGTCAGGCAGGGTATATTTATAGACCCGTCAGAGAAAGAAAAAAAGGGGAAGTTATAAATGCCGTGAAGAATGGCCTGCAAGATACAGGATTGGCGGAAATATCACTGTCTTCCCTTTCTACCGGCGATTACTCCGATATCGGAGAGATACTTTCCGAACTATCCGATATTATGTCGGAAGAAAGGGTTTCCATGTCTTTTCCTTCAATGAGAATAGGTTCTTTGAGCAAAGATATTCTCGAAAAAACCGCCGAGGTTAAGAAAGCCAACTTTACCCTTGCCCCGGAGACCGGAACGCAAAGGCTCAGAAATATAATCAATAAAAATATTTCCGAAGATGACCTGCTCAAAGAGGCGACAGACCTGTTCCAAATGGGGTTTAAAAGCCTTAAACTATATTTTATGATAGGTCTGCCTTTTGAAAGAATTGCCGATTTAGACGGTATTTATAGTTTGGTTTTAAAGATAAAAAAGAGTGCAGGAGGATTAAAAATCACGGTTAACGTCAATAACTTTGTCCCGAAGCCTCATACTCCTTTTCAATGGTATCCGATGGAAAAGGAGTCGGAGCTTACTTTTAAAATTAATTATCTAAGAAAATTATTGAGGCCATTAAATATAAATTTCAGATATCAAGACCCCAAGGTTAGTTTCATAGAGGGACTTATCTCCAGGGGAGACGATTTTACCTCTAAAATCATTTATGATGCATATAAATTAGGAGCGGTTTACGACAGCGAATCTAAGTTATTAAACTATAATGCATGGATAAAGGCTTTAGAATCGGGGGGCGACAAATCCGGACGGTCTAATTTTAACGACTTGACAAATAGGTATCTATACAGCGAGAAAGACCTTGATAGCCCGTTACCATGGGATTTTATAGATATACTCGTAAATAAAGAATACTTTAAAAATGAATTTAAAAAGTCTTATGAAGAAAATTCAAAATCTATTTATTATATGAATACTAATAACTTTGAGGACAATAACAGGTCAAAACTTTTAACGAAAAATTGCAGAAAGGTCTGTTATTTGTGCGGTGTCTGCGATTTTAAAACGATAAGCCCGATTTATTCTTCTAAAATAAACAACTGCGGCAGTCAGGCATCAAACGAAACGGTCAACCGTATAGGAGGGAATATAGGATGCAGCGATAACGGCAATATCAGCGGTGCCTTAGAACCTTTTTACGAATTGAATTTAAGATACTCCAAGAAGGGCGACATGAAATATTTAGGACATTTAGAAACCGGAAAAATATTATTAAAGGCATTTAGAATAGTTAAACTCCCAATTGTATACGGAAAATCCAAATTTAGTTCTAAGCCTAAAATAAGTTTTTCCAATCCTATTCCGTTTATGAGCGAAAGTGAAAACCTATATGTAAAGGTGAAAGTGAGAAGAGATACTGCTATAGGCGGTTTAGGCGAATTAATGGAAAATATGAACCACTTCTTGCCGGACGGCATAACGGTTTTAGAGATATCAAAAATTGACAGTAGTCGACATTGACGATGGTTTGAATCTTAGCTGTATTGCCTTATCAAATTGATGTTTGGCATTTATTCCCTATTATGTTTTTTGACTTGACAAAAATTTTAAATAAATATTATCATGTACTTATATTTTATTTAAAATTTTATTTTTAATTCTATGGAGGATGAGAAATTGAAGGTATTTAAAACGAAAAAAAGGTTAGCCACGTTACTCACAGTATTATCTTTAGTCGTTATCAGCTTTGCTCTTTACGGATGTGCCAAAAAATCTACGCCGTCCACATCCGTCAAAAAAAAGACCGTTGCTCCGGCTAAAGCCGTCGTTAAAGCTAAAAAAACGTCGAGTAAAGTCGTTGTTGCAAAATCTACCCCCAAATCTACTCTGAAAACAAAAAATTTAGAACCTGCGGCAATGAAAATTATTAAAGATCAAAGCTGTATGAGCTGTCACGTTATAAACGGCAAAGGCGGCTCTATAGGTCCTAATCTTTCCAAAGAAGGGACTAAGGGTCATTCTATTCATTGGTTGGAAGTTCAGATTAATACACCGAAGGTTCATTCTCCGAATACGATGATGCCTAATCACAATCTTAATCCGGTGCAGTTAGAAACCGTTGCGGAGTATCTCGACTCTCTGAAATAAAGAAAAAGTGAAACGACAATCTACTCGACAGTATGAATCTCAATAGGTATTTAATTGGACATTCTTTTTGAATCTATTCAGAAAGGATGTCCAATTAACATCAACTTATATCAAGTCGTAATTTATGCATGCTAATAAAAGCAATATTGTATTAACAGCAGTATCTTTTGTCGTAATTTTCGTAGCCGGTATATTCCTTTATACATATATTGTTTCCGTTCCTAAAATCCGTAAAAACATTGCCGTTACGAGATATCGAAGGTTTAAAAGGTTCTGGCGCGGTATGTACGATAACCTCAATGAAAAAAGGGTCATATATACTTTGAAACCGCTTTACGACGACAAAATAGATAAAATAGAGACCTATAATTTGACCTTAAATTCTTATGACGGGTTGAGACTTAAGGGCTATTTTTCAATTCCTTACGGCGTTGCAGGAAAAAAGTATCCGGGGGTGCTTTTATTGCACGGTTACAGTTCATATGGAACGCCCGGATGGGCGCATTTTTTTGCAATGAGGGGTTATGGCGCTCTTTCCATCGATTTAAGGGGGCACGGAAGAAGCAGGGCAGTTTATAATCCCGGTTTTCCAGGGCTTATGACCGACGGCATTTTACATGTAAGAACTTTCTCCATGGTTAAGATTATAATGGATTCGCTTATGTCGTTAAAATTTTTAGAGCATTTTAAAAAAATAAACCATAAACTTATATTTGTTACGGGGGGTAGTATGGGCGGCGGGTTGTCCCTGATAGATGCCGCTATGGATCGTCACGTCGTTGCCTCCGCCGCTGATGTTCCGTTTTTAAGCGATATTCCCGTGCAAATGCCGCTCGCCAAAATGGGTCCCTATATGGAGGTCAAAGCATTTCTAAAAAAGCATAAGGATAATAAAGCCGCCGTTATGAGGTCGCTTTATTATGTCGATACTAAGCATTTTGTAAACCGTATTAAATCTCCCGTTCTAATGGGAGTTGGGCTTAAAGATGAAGACTGTCCTCCTGAAGGCAGTCTTGCCGTATATAAACTTATTAAATCTAAAAAGCAGCTATTCATCGCAAAAAACAGCGGCCATGTCGTCCTACCCGGATGGAACGAAGAGGTATTCAAATTTTTTGCCCCGTATATATCGAAATCTATAAAGTAAAACTAAAATAAAGAGGAAGATTTTATGAAAAACACAAGGAGTCTAAATATATTAAGACAAGCCGAAATCTTAATGCCGGGCGGCGTCAATAGTCCCGTTAGGGCTTTTAAATCAGTCGGATTATCGCCTTTGATAATAAAGAAAGCACACGAGAGTAAAATTTACGACGTTGACGAAAACGAATATATCGACTATGTCATGTCTTACGGTCCCATGTTGCTTGGACACGGTGATGCTCGCGTAATAAAGGCTATTTCGGATACGGCAAAAAATGGATTCGGTTTTGGAGCAACGACGGAAACGGAGGTCGAACTTGCCGGTTTAGTCAACAAATATTTTCCCTCAATGGAGATGATAAGACTTGTAAATTCCGGAACTGAAGCCGTAATGAGCGCAATCAGGCTTGCAAGGGGTTTTACGAAAAGGGATAAAATTATAAAATTCGAGGGATGTTATCATGGTCATTCCGATTCTATGCTTGTAAAGGCCGGTTCCGGAGCGCTAACGACATCCATACCTTCAAGCGCCGGTATCCCAGTAAATTCCTCTTTGGATACCCTCGTTGCTGTTTATAACGATTTAGAAACCGTCAAAGATTTATTTCTTAATCACAAGAGAGAGGTGGCCGCGGTCATAATAGAGCCGGTAGCTGCAAACATGGGGGTAGTTTTGCCTAAGGACGGTTTTTTGGAGGGCTTAATGGACCTGTGCCACGAAAACGATTCGCTTATAATTTTCGATGAGGTCATAACTGGTTTCAGGGTGTCCCATAGCGGAGCACAGGGCTTGTTCGGTCTAAAACCGGATATAACATGCCTCGGCAAAATAATAGGCGGTGGGCTTCCGATAGGCGCTTTCGGCGGAAGGAGAGATATAATGGAATATCTTTCTCCTATTGGTCCGGTTTACCAGGCAGGAACGCTTTCCGGTAATCCTATATGTGTAGCAGCCGGCATAGCTACCATAAAAGCAATAGAAGAAGACGACGCGGTATCTAAAGCCAATGAAGCATCGCAATATCTGATTAAAAATTTAAAAGACGAGATTAAGGGTTTTGACGATAAAATTACGATGAACGGCATAGCGTCTCTGCTCACCATATTTTTTAAGGGAAGAGATGTCAATAATTTTAGAGACGTAATGAAGTCGGATGCAATTTTATTTAAGAAATTTTTCGGTATAATGCTAAACGAGGGAATATTTATTGCTCCTTCTCAATATGAAGCTATGTTTTTAAGTTCCAAACATAGCAAGCACGATATAGACAAAACCGTTCTCGCTATAAAGAAAGCGATAAAAGAAGTTTTATGTTGAATAGTTATCTGCCGTCGTTAACGACTTTTATGTCGGCAATGGATTGAATATAATAAAGAATAAAACGAGGCTATTTAATATTCTGCGTATAAGATATATTCAATTTTAAAAGACTTGTTCGTTCTGCGGAACGGCTTATTTTCTACTGCCTTAAATGGTGGAGGGTATGGGATTCGAACCCACGACCTACGCCATGCGAAGACGCCACTCTACCAACTGAGCTAACCCCCCGTTTTCAAAACCGTCTGTTCATGTAAAACAAATATTATTATCGCAAATAATCTATAAAAAAGCAAATATAATAATCGGTCGTTTTAAAACAACCGATTATCCCGTTTTTTCTACTTTACCTCGGTACAGTGCTACGTTTCTTGACTTTTTCCATTATAGTGATAAACTACAAAAAGCTATTATTTCATAATTTAAGTTAATATAGTAGTGAGGACTTATTTTTTTTGGCATTTTATACGTTACATAAAAAGGAGGTGCTGTTGGAGAATATTAAAACGATGGTGCGGATATTAAAAGTGTAAAATGACATTCTACCGACCGCGCCTGGAAGTTCTGAAAAATAATTTTGTATCAATAAGGAGGCCTACAAATTATGGAATTATCGGTTATGAGAGAAAGGGTTAAAAGCGCTGTCGTAAAACGCACTCTTTATCTGGCAGGTAACTATATAGTGCCTAAGCTAAACGATGAGATGATAGTTAAGATTTCTGATAAGTTAAATCATTTCAAAGCGCCCGCCGGAAAGATTTTTTTCGACCATATTTTTGTCAATTTAAAAAGAAAACTTCCATACCTTTCTAAAAACGTCAGGAAAGGGATATTCGATAATTTTATCTCTAATTTTTTACTGCTTAGCGGGGAAAGGAGGAGAAAATTTATCGATAAAAATGGTTTTTATCCGCCCCTTTTTTATGTTATTAGCCCGTCAATGCGTTGCAATCTGAAATGTTACGGGTGTTATTCCGCTAACTATGCAAGAAAAGATAAGCTTTCATATGAAAAAATCAATCAAATCATTGACGAAGGTAAAAGCTTCGGAATATTTTTTTATACTATTTCCGGCGGGGAGCCTTTTATAAGAAAAGACCTTATAAGCATATTCGAAAGAAATAAAGACTGTTTTTTTCAGATTTACACGAACAGTTCTTTAATAGACGGCAAAATGGCGGAAAAGCTTTCGAAGTTGGGCAATGTTTTTCCATGCATAAGCGTCGAGGGTTTTGAAGACGAAACTGACGAAAGAAGAGGAAAGGGTCATTTTAAAAAGGTCGTTTCGGCCATGAATTACCTTAAGGACAACGGAGTGCTTTTTGGTTTTTCCGCCACGGCGACGAGGTTTAATAATGAGGTAATTGTTAGTGACGAGTTTATAGATTTCTACATTAAACAGGGGTGTTTTCTTGGGTGGTATTTTAATTATATACCTATCGGACGAGAGCCGGATATCGGTCTTATGCCGACGCCGGAACAGCGAAATTTCAGAAGAAAAAGGGTGGCGGAGATAAGAGAGACTAAACCGATAGTAGTCGGGGACTTCTGGAATGACGGGGTTCTCTCTCACGGCTGTCTTTCGGGCGGACGTGTTTATGTTCACGTAAATGCTGAAGGCGGGGTAGAGCCGTGTGTATTTGCCCAGTTTGCAGCGGACAATATATTTGATAAATCTATGGAGGAAATCCTTAATTCGATGTATTTTAAGTCTATAAGGAAAGAACAGATGAATAATAGAAACAGGCTCCGTCCATGTATGATAATAGATTACCCTGAAATTCTAAGAAAGGTCGTAGCAGAAGGCGGTGCTAAGGCTACGCAGGAGGGGGGTGAGTCTATAATAACCGAACTCAAAGATAAAATGGACGAGTATTCCCAAAATTACGGAAAGATTGCCGACGAAGCTTGGAAAGAAGAATTCGGCAACGGTAAATTCTTTTATACTCATGACGGTAAAAAGGTTGAATTAAACGAGGACGATTATTATAGAAGATCCTTTTATCCATTAAAAGGAGGGCATAAAAAAGAAAAAACCGAGAGCAAAATACATAAGGGGATTTAAATAATATTTTGGGTTTTAGAAAAAAGGGCGGAAATTAAATTCTGCCCTTTTTTCTTTTTTATATTAGCCTTTTATGTTTACATTCGATGCGGTTTTTCCGTATATTATTTTATATTATAATATTACGGTTAAAAATATTATAATATAAAGCTATGATAGCCGATATAGTTATTCCCAAAAGCGGAACAAATATTAAATTTATTTATTTGATACCGGAAGAATTTGAAACCGAGGCAGAAGTAGGTAGAGCAGTTATTGTCCCTCTAAAAAATAGACCGGTTTATGGTTTTATATTCGATATCAAACAAGATGAACCCTGCAGCTTTAAAAATAAAAAAATATCGTTAAAAAAGATACGTCGCATTTCAAAGGCTGTTTTTTTTAAAGAAGCCCACAAGGATATGTATAATTTTCTTATGTCCTATTATCATGAAAATATCTCCAGGGTTTTTGAGACCGTTTTGCCGTCTATAGACGTGAATCATTTTGATCTGATAGATAAATATTACAATGAAGCATTGGCTCAAAAGGCAGGCGATGCATGTATCCCCAATTCCGCATTTCTTTCCGAAGCGCCTTATGACTTGACAGTAGACCAAACAGATTCAGTGAATATAATAAAAGAGTCGATAAAAAACTGTTTTTATAAAACTTTTTTAATTCACGGCGTTACGGCAAGCGGTAAAACAGAGATTTATTTCAACCTGCTTGATTTTGCTTTAAGTTTAAATAAACAAATTATCATAATCGTTCCGGAAATATTCATTACCAATCAGTTTATTTATTTGATAAAAAAAAGATTTAAGGGATTGGCGGAGCAGAACAGTTTCGCAATATTTCACAGTAAGATTTCAAAAAAAGAAAAGTTTGTAAACTGGATAAAGATACTTAATGGCGACATTAAATTAATATTAGGTGCAAGATCCGCTATTTTTGCTCCGGTGAAAAATTCCGGGCTTGTAATAGTAGACGAAGAGCATGACGGTTCTTATAAACAACAGTCGGGGCTTCTTTATAATGCAAGGGATGTTGCCGTTATGCTGTCCAAGAAAACATCTGGAGTCTGCGTGCTGGGTTCGGCAACTCCTTCTCTCGAATCTTATTATAATGCGACAGAGCTTAAAAAATACGAATACATCTACATAAAAAGCAGGGTGAAAGGTAAATCTTTGCCGGAAACGGATATAATAGATTTAAAGACAGAATTTAAGAATTCAGGTAAAAGGAGATTTTCCGATAAAATCTTATCAAATGAAACTACCCGACTAATCGAGGAAAATATTGGCGGCAACAGGCAGGTATTGCTGTTTTTAAACAGGCGTGGATTCTCTACGTTCTTGATATGTTCGTCTTGCGGTCATCTATTTTTATGTAATAATTGCGCTATATCGTTAGTTTACCATAAAAATAAAAACGCAGATGCAGGAGGCTTCTTAAAGTGTCATTATTGCGGTCATAGCGAAGATATTCCTAAACTCTGCCCGGAATGCGGTATGGATACCATTGAACCTTACGGGATAGGTGTCCAAAAATTAGAAGACGTCGTGAAAACATTATTTGCCGTTCGCGAAGACGTTAAAATAGAAAGGATAGATTCGGATATTGCGAAAAGCGGGAAAAACGGAGCGGATATATTTAAGAAAATGCAAAAAAAGGAAATAGATATATTGATAGGTACCCAGATTATAACTAAGGGACACGACTTTCCGGACGTAGGTCTCGTTGTGGTTATTTTGGCAGATAGCTTATTGAACATACCGGATTTCAGAAGTTCCGAAAAGGCATTCCAAGTACTCACTCAGGTTTCCGGGAGGGCGGGAAGGGGAGAGGGGCGCGGCAGAATTGCAATACAAACGTTTATAGGGAACAACTATTTATTGCGATACGTTGCGACTCATGATACAAAAGGTTTTTACGAAAAAGAACTTGCAATAAGAAAAGAATATGGCTACCCGCCTTATACGAAAATAGTAGCATTGAAATTAACGGATAAAAATGTCGACAGGCTAAAAGTAATGGCATCCGATTTAAAGGAGGTAGTAGATTTTAATATAAAATCACCCGATTTTACTAACATATCTATTTTGGGTCCTTCGCCGTGTCCGATAGAAAAAATAAAGAACGATTTTAGATATCAGTTAATATTAAAGGGATATCCGCAGGTATCTAATCTGCATAAATTAATAAATATATTGCGAGGAAACGAACGCTTATCCGGATATTTTTCTTCTCAAAAGATAGTTATAGATGTTGACCCTGATATCCTTATGTGATAAACTTTAACATTAATATAAACCCGATAAAATTAAGAGGAGTCTCAATGAATAGGGCACAATTTATCGAAAAATTTGCAAACAAAAATGATATTCCGATAAAAATGGCGGATAAAATAGTAAGCACCATATTAAATGAAATAAAAAATGCTTTGATTCAAGAAAAGAGAGTAGAAATAAGAGGATTTGGAAGTTTTTCCGTTAAAGAATATAAGCCGTATTCCGGAAGAAATCCAAAAACAGGCGAAAAAATAGAGATCAAAAAAAAGTCGGCTCCGGTTTTTAAAGTCAGTAAGATTTATAAAAATGACCTTATTAAGGGAAAATAATCGTAATAGCAAGGGGTTTTTCATTAAAACTTACGGCTGTCAGATGAATCTTCACGATTCCAACTCAATAGAGAGCAGTCTTTTGAAAAAGGGGTTTTATAAAGCCGATTCTATAAAAAACGCAGATATAATTATTTTTAATACTTGTAGCGTACGAGACAACGCCGACCACAAAATCGTTTCCGAATTAGGCAGATTTAAAAAAAATTCCGATAAAGATAAAAAGATTGTTCTTGCCGGATGTTTTGCGAAGCAGATTAAATTGAAAAATAAGGAAGAATCCGGCTTATCCTTTGATTACTGTTTCGGTCCCGACGAAATAACGTCTATTCCGGATATTCTTGCCGAAGAAATGGAAGAAGGATTAGATAAGATGGACGAGTCGGCAGGTTTTATTACGGACGCAATGTCTGAAAACGGGTCAGTAACCGTTAAAATTATTGAGGGGTGTAGTAATTACTGCTCATACTGTATAGTTCCGTATGTCAGGGGAGAGGAAAAATCGGTACCGTTAGGTATTATTTACGATACGGTTAAAAGGCATGTTTTAAACGGCGATAGAGAGATCTTGTTTTTGGGTCAAAACGTAAATTCGTATATATCCCCGGATGACGATACAAAACGATTTTGCTATCTGCTGAAATTGATTTCTAAAATTGAAGGTTTAGGCAAAATTAGATTCTTAACCTCTCATCCTAAAGATTTTAATGACGAACTTATTAAACTAATTTGCAGCAACGATAAAATTTCCAAAGACATTCACTTGCCGGTTCAGTCCGGTTCCGATAAGATTTTATCGGCTATGAATAGGGGCTATACGAGGCAGGATTATTTAAAACTTGTGAGGAAGTTAAAGAATGGGCATTCCGATATATCTATTTCTTCCGATATAATAGTCGGCTTTCCGGGTGAAACGGATGAAGACTTTAAAATGACGCTTTCTTTAATGGATGAAATAAAATTTGATTTTATTTTCGGTTTTAAATATTCTCCGAGACCCTTTACTAAAGCTTCCGAAATTGAGGACGACGTTTCAATAGGTATAAAGAAAGAACGACTTAAAAGAGTATTTGAAAAGCAAAAAAAAATAAAGAACGGATAAGGGATAATGATAGATTTTCATATGCACACGATATTTTCGGATGGAGAACTTGTTCCGGCGGAACTGATTAGAAGGGCTATATATTCCGGAATGGAGGCAATAGCAATAACCGATCACGCCGATTTTTCCAACATAGAACATAATTTATCCAATATTAAAAAAATTTGTGAGAAAACAAATTCATTTTATGGCAGCAGTAACAAATTTACGGTACTGCCCGGCGTGGAAATAACCCATGTCCCTCCCACCCTTATAAAAGACGCCGTCGATCTTGCGCGAAAATGCGGTGCGCTGATAGTTATCGTTCATGGTGAAACCTTGAGCGAACCGGTAGAAAAGGGGACTAATTTAGCTGCATTAAAAGAAAATATCGATATATTAGCACACCCAGGTTTGATTTCCGAAGAAGAGGCCCTGATCGCAAAAAAGAACGGTGTATGCTTAGAACTTTCTTACAGGAAGGGACACTGCCTCGCGAACGGACATACGGCTAAAATTGCCGCGAAAACAGGAGCAAAACTTATTATATCAAGCGATACCCATTCGCCTTGCGATATTATGGACGAGGCGATTTACGACGGCATCGGATTCGGTGCCGGGTTGACGCAGATAGAATTAAAAAGCATAAAAGATAACGTCTCAATATTATTAAAAAAATATGCTTGATTTTTATATAGATATTTTATAACATTAGCTAATCATAATGTTCCGGAGAAAATACATATGGATAAAATAGACGTAGACGGTTTTTTAATAAAAAATAAATTTCTGCTTATCGGGGTTATAGTATTAATTATTTTAATAATAGGCTCTGTTTTCGGTATCAGGTATTACTACGGCAACGTAAATAAAAATGCCGATAAATTATTATGGAAGGGTATAAGGCTTTATGTATCATTTAATGGTAAAAATAAGAAGGTTATATATAAGTCCGTTTCTTATCTTAAAAAGCTTCGACATGAATATGTCGGAACGAGTGCTTATAAAATTTCTAACTTTTATACGGGATTAGATTACATGAAGATCGGCAATTTTAAAAAAGCCAAGTCTTATTTGACGAAGTATATAGCCGCTTATCCGAAACCGGGTCCCGATAATTTAACATATTTAGCTTATGGTAATCTTGCAACCGTCTCTATTTTTAAGAAGGATTATAAGAACGCTATTTTAGATTTTGCGAAAATGTCTAAAATAGATGGCGTCAAACTTCAGGAGTACGCAATGCTAAAAGAAGCCACGCTGTACACACAAATAAAAGAACCTAAAAAGGCGGTGTCCATTTATAAAGCGATGCTTACCAACGATGCAATGACTAAAGATAGGGGATATATAGAAAATCTAATACAATTGAACTCTTAATGTGCCCTTTATACAACTAATTTCAATATCAAAGTGAATTCTATAAACGTAATATTCTTGTGGCATTTTCACCAGCCTTATTATAAGGATGATTTTACCGGTGAAATATTAATGCCGTGGACGAGGTTGCATGCCACTAAGGACTATCGTTTTATGGGAGAGATTTTAAAAAATTATCCCAAAGTTCATGCCGTTTTTAACTATTCTCCTTCTTTACTGACACAATTAGACGATTACGTTAATAATTACGATAATACGCTTAAAAACGAAAAATTTTTAAGCATTTCCGCCAAGAAGATACTCGAGTTAACTGCTGACGACAAACTGTTTATTCTCGATAAATTATTCCCAGCCTGTTCTTCAGGCAAACATTTTTTAGAAAAAAGCGAAAGGTTTAAGCAACTTTATTACAGGTTAAGAGACGCCGGCACTTCGATAGGGCTTGGAGAGAAAATAAGTTTATTTACAAATCAGGATTATTTAGACATAATAGTCCTGTTTAACATTATGTGGATAGATCCGATTTCAATAAATTCGGATGAATTTTTGACGGCGTTAAAGAATAAGGATAAAAAATTTACCGTAGCAGAAAAAAATGTATTGATCAAAGAAAAAATTCCGCAGATTTTAAATAAAATATTTCCGCTAATAACCGAACTTGCAGGCAACGGTCAGATTGAGCTTTCGGCAAGCCCTTATTATCACCCTATATTGCCTTTATTATGCGATACCGATATAGCCGATTTTCATGACGGCATAGTGCTCCCTAAGCCCTTTAGGCACCCTGAAGACGCCGATTATCAAATTAAAAGCGCTATAAATTATTTCGATGAAAAATTAAATTATAAAATAAATGGAATGTGGCCGTCCGAGGGGAGTGTAAGCGAAAGAACGCTAAAACTTTTCATAGATAATAATATAAATTGGATAGCGACGGATGAAGAAATATTATTTAATTCGATAGGCGTTAATTTTTCGGATATTAATAATAGAAAACTGCTTTATATGCCGTATGTAGTCAAGAGAGGCAATGGATATTTATATATATTCTTTAGAGATAAAATGCTTTCCGATTCAATAGGGTTTAAATATTCAAACTATGAGCCCGAAGCAGCAGCCGAAGATTTAATAAATAACTTGAAAAACATAGCTTTAAGTTTGCATAATTACAATGAAAATGACTTGCCGGTAGTATCTATAATATTAGACGGAGAAAATGCATGGGAATATTATAAAAACAACGGATACGATTTTTTTAATTACCTTTACGAAGGATTATCTAATAATACGGAAATTATAAATACCGTAACCGCGAGTGAGTACATAAAAAAAGTAGAAAATACCCTAAAAATAACCGACGATATTGATAAAACGTCAAATTCAATAGAAAATGGCAAAACAGGTGTCAAAATTAAACAATTTTTAGATATTAGACGGAATCAGGGGCGTAATATTGATTTTTCCGAGATTTATAATATTCCGACTATATATCCTGGCTCATGGATTAACCATAACTTTAGAATCTGGATAGGAGATAGCGAGGATAATAAGGCATGGGATTTACTTTCAAAAACAAGAAGCTATCTTGTAAATAAAACCAATAATAGTATACGGGAAGAAGGAGGGTTGCGCGGCGAATATTTAAAAGCCGCATGGAAACAGCTTTATATCGCCGAGGGAAGCGATTACAACTGGTGGTATGGAGAGGATAGAACATCAGGTATAGATGAAGAATATGATCTGTTATACAGAACCCATATTATAAATGTTTATAAGTTTTTGAATGATAATCCACCTGATGATTATTTTATTCCGGTATTAGAAGGAAAAAGAGCGGTGAAACCGAATCTGAATATAGTATCGTTTATAAATCCGAAAATAGACGGTATTACCGGTAGTTATTTTGAGTGGCTCGGAAGTGCCGTCTATTTTCCGAATATCATATCCGGAAAAGCGATGGCGCATACGGACAGGTTTATAAAGAGATTATATTACGGATTTAATGAAAACATGTTTTTTATGAGATTTGACTTTTTCAAGAAAGAAAGTCAAGACTTGTCGGATAAAATGCTGAATATAAAATTTATAAATCCTGCAAATATTGAAATAAATATCGAATTTTATATTATGGATAATAATATATTGAATTTATCAGTTAAATCATCTTTAACTAATAAAAAATCGGTCAGTCGAGAATCGGGTTTGGAAGTTGTTTTTAAAGATATCCTCGAAGCGGCAATTCCGCTTTCCATTTTTAATGGGGATTCCCTCAGCAATATATATTTTTATGCAGTTCTTACCTATAAAGACAATCCTTTGGTTGAGATAGAACGTTTTCCGGTTAACGGATATTTTGAAACGACTGTTCCAAATAAAAACTTCGAAATAATTAACTGGCTTGTATAAATTAATAAATAAATAATTTTAGATGTTATGTCCCATAAGGGACATTATGTAAACTACTTAATATTTTTTGATGATTATTCTTCCCGTAGCTTTTTTGCTTGAATTTTATATCGGCTCTATCCGATATAAATTGCATCCTTTGAACATAATGGGAAAAATTGCATTTTTTTTAGAAAAAGTATTTTACAGCGTTTCTGATGATTTTCTTTCCGGTCTGCTATTTAACCTTGCTGCAATTTTTTTAATAATAGTCGTTTTTGCGGTAATCGACATTATAACGATTAAGATCTCCATATTTTTATTCTACTCCTTTTCTGTTTATATCCTGCTTTCTTTTCTTTCTACTGGCGGTCTAAAATATGAAGGTATGAAAATATATCGGTTTCTAAAGGCAAACGATATTGAAAGCGCAAGAAAAGCCCTTATGTCTCTTGCCGGCAGAGACAGTCATAATCTTAACCTGTCTGAAATTTCAAGGGCAGTTATCGAATCGATTGCGGAAAATACCGGAGACGGTATGGGTTCGGTAGTTTTTTATTTTACAATAGGATTAATCTTCGGATTATTATATAAACCGTTTCAAATGCCCTTTGCAGTTGCCTTAGGTATCGCCTTTGCGGTTATTTACAAAAGCGTAAACCTTATGGATTCGTTAGTAGGATATAGAAATAAAAAATATGAGAAATTTGGTAGTTTTTCTGCTCGTTTAGACGATGCCTTAAACTATATTCCCTTTAGAATAACCGCATTTTTTATGCTTTTATCGACGCTTATTTACAGTAGTTATGATATTAAAGAAGCACTTAAATCATGGGTCAAGTTTAGAAAGAATCACCCGAGTCCAAACGGAGGACAGCTTGAATCCGTAATAGCGGGAGCGCTGCGAATAAAATTAGGCGGGATCAACCATTACGGCGGCGTTGAAAGCAAAAGACCTGTTATGGGGTTTGAAAATTACGGCGCTGCAAGCAAAGAAAATATTATAGATACTATACATGTTATGGAATTGACATCCGTTCTTCTTGTCATTTTCTATACCTTATTGCCGGCGATTGCGTTTTTCGTTTAATTATTTCGTAAATTTATTCTATACTTCTAATTTTATTGGTTTATTTGCACGATTGCCCAAGATGATAAACCGTCAGGTCGTACGCTTACATGTTCACCCGGATACAGGCAGTGAAACTTGCTCATTTGGTGCGTGTTTTGAATGGTAATCATTTTACCAGATAACAGCTCAATCTCGTTATAACAGTGGCTGAGACCTTGACTGTCGGGCTTGCAGTTGGAATCCGTCTTTACGATCCCCAATGCCGGACTTAAAATCTTACCTTGAATGATAGGTACAAAATAGCGTCCTGCCTTACCATTTACATACCAAGAGCTGGGACCATGAACTCTACTGGGAAGCTTGGGCTCCCAAGCCAAAGCAAAAGAGGAAAATCCTATAATAAAAAATCCAATTATTAAAATGAATGATATAAATTTTTTCCAACCTATATTGTATAAATTCATAATTTCTCCTTAAATTGAAGCCGGTTAGACTTTTTTACGAACAATTTTATACCTATCCTCTCTCAGGCAAATAATTAAATTCATTGCATTTAATTAAAACTTATTTAAATCAGGGATAAATTCCAATTTATTGAAACCGTAATCGTCTCCGGATGCAAATCGGTCTAAAATACTTTTCATAGTGCGTGACGTATTATTTTTCAGTTTCATCCATGCTGCCGTTCCTTTCAAAAACTTATCTTTTTCAATAATCCAATCGGTATCGTCTCCAAACTCATGATTAAAAAAACCTTTTTGGATATAATATCGAATGAATCAAACATGCGGGATGTAAAGAAAATACCTTTCCCGGTATGGCTTTTAGTGTCCGCCGTAAGTTTTCCTTTGTGTAATTCAAAAACGGCATGCAGTTCGTCAAGAAGATTTAATCCTCTTTTAATTTTATTAAAGATACCTACCCCGTTATTAAATAGCAACATTTCTGTGTTAACTGCATCTTTTCTTGTCGCTATTAAGATTTTGGAATCGCCGGGATAGTCAATCGCATCATTAAACATTTCCGTAAATCCATAGCTCCAAATATTTAAAATATTATCCGGTAATGATAAAGATAACCGTACTAATAGAATTAGTCCATACCAAATCCTCGGCTAAGTTGGGCGTTTTTTGAATAAAGTAAACAAACTATCGCATGTCATTCTCAAGCCCTAAAATCAATTCCTTTGCTGCAATCATAATGTACTGTATTCATCTATAACCAAATTATAATTGGGAATATTTTGACTGCCTATAAAATCTCTTATCATATCTATTTGTTTATATTTATCTATAAAATAATCCTCAAATGGAATATATAATATAGGAATAGAATAATTAATTTTATTTAAACCTTCAATTATAAATCTATCATATATATTAGCTAATTTAAGTCCATCTTTTATACTAATTTTATCCCTATTGTATAAACTTTTAGCCACATTATATGAATTTCTAAAACATATTAGAAGCATAGGATTTTCTAATAATTGTATATATTTATCAAAAAACAGCGTACTACGAGGGTCCTTCCAACCCCATATTTCAGACTTATTTTTATTAATTATAGATTTTGCCTCACATATATTATCATCAAAAGACTTATGCAAATCATCTTGAGACGGAATATTGTTCCAATTACCCCCTGCATGTTTTAAAAGCTTTTCATGAAACGTCATAAATTCAATATTCTCAAAATGACCTGCAGGATTACTTGAATTTGCGCCTATTAAGTTTTTTCCAATATTAACGCCTAAGTCCTGACAAATACAAGATGTTAAACTTGTTCCGGATCTATGCATGCCAATAATTATTATATCTTTCAATTTAGAATTTATAATGTTAGTCGGTTATTTTATTAATGTCGTCAGGATATTTTTTAACTTGTTCAAAGATATGACGCCGTATATATCCCTCTTCCCCGTTTATTCCGATTGTTATAATTCTTTTTCTATTTATTGTCAACTAAAATTTATAACCCGAAAAAGTACCTTGACTTTTTAATTGCGGTACAATATATTATATATGGCAATCAAACTTAAAGGTTTATAGACGGTTGATTATCTTAGATTTTGAGACAAACTCTACGAACATACATGACGTAATCGAAGCAGCAGCTTTTCGTGTTAAACAAGTAGGCAACAAATATATTGTCATAAGTACCTTTCATAGATATTATTTCTCAAAATACAACCTGAATACTTATGCTTTAGCAATCCATAAACTATCCCCTGAAAGGCTTGAAGAACTAAGAACCGGCGTCAGTTATTCGGAGTATTTTGAGAATGACTTAGATTTTGTAGAGTTTTGTGATGGTGCTGAGACTCTTGTTGCTCACAACATCTCGTTTGAACTTCGCCATATAGGAGATTTGGTTTTATTTAAGAATCACTTTTGCACTATGAAAGAGAATAAAAATATTGTTAAAGCTACAAATGTAGCGGGAGATTTAAAAAATCCGAAACTGATTGAGACTTGCTCTTACTACAATATTGAGTTTGACGACAAGCAATACCATAGCGCTATTTACGATGTAACCAAAACTTTAGAAGTTTTAAATGAGATGAAAATAATATAAATATTCACATCTAAAAAAGGCATCTCGACTTTTTCTGAGTATAGCGCTGAAAATAAGGACATAATTTTATAAATAAACCGGAGGAAAAAAAATAAGTGAATTATAATTATGATATTACGAGCGTACGGGGACAGGCAGTAGAAGGTCTGTCCGATTTTTTCAGGGGTATTTTTACGTGGATGACTTTAGGGCTTGCGATAACAGGAGTGGTTTCTTATCTTATAGCCATGGATAAGCCGGTCGTTCAGTATCTTTACACTCATATTTTATTATTTTATGTGTTAATAGGGCTTCAACTCGTTGCCGTTTTACTGTTGTCGTTCGGGATAAACAAATTCCCCGCTTATATTAGCGAGATAATATTTTTATCATACTCCGCGCTAACGGGAATTACGTTTTCTTTCATTTTTTTAGTTTATACTAGTCAATCGATAGGCGAAGTGTTCTTTATCACGGCTGCGTCTTTCGGTATATTAGCGTTCTTGGGCTATACTACCAAAAGGGATTTGACTAAAATGGGAAATTTCATGATGGTAGGATTGTTTGCTATAATGATAGCTATGGTCGTAAATTTCTTTCTTCACAGCTCTGCCTTAATGTACGTTATATCAGTTCTCGGAGTCGTTATATTCCTGGGCTTAACCGCATATGATATGCAAAAACTCAAACAAATATATTTAAGCGGTTCTTTCGACGAAAGAAAAGAAACGGTTATGGGAGCCTTGACATTATATCTGGACTTTATAAACCTGTTTTTAATGCTTTTGATGTTGTTCGGTCAGAGAAGGGATTGATTTTATCGCCTTTATAATACTGCTCGTGGATTTTCCGTTTACAAAGTCTATTAATATCGTCAGTCCGCCGGATGATTCTACAATATCGCATCCTACTATGTTTTTTCCGTCGTAATCGCCTCCTTTAACTAAAAAATCGGGATTTATTTCTTTTATTAAATTATAAGGCGTATCTTCATCGAATATCACGACGTAATCGACCGGTTTCAGATTTACCAAGACATATGCCCTGTCTCTTTCGTTTATTATCGGCCTACCCTTTCCTTTAAGCCGCTCGACCGATTTATCGCTGTTTAATCCGACTATAAGTATGTCGCCGAGGGCTTTTGCTTTATTAAGATAGCTCACGTGTCCAACGTGTATAATGTCGAAACATCCGTTAGTAAATACTATTTTCTTGGAGGATTTCTTGAGTCCCGATATCTCTTTTTTTATTTCATTTAATTCTATGATTTTATCGGATTGACAAGCGGTGTTTTTCATACTTGGTGAGAATCATCTGATATATGTTAATGAATCAAGAAACCCCCCGACATATTCAACATATATCGAGGGGAAAAATGGAGAAAAGAATTACTGTTGTTTAGTTTATCAAAATATATTCTTTTGTCAACAAAAAAATAAGGGGTATTGAATATATTTTTAAATAATGATAAGCTATATCATATATATAAGGATATGCGGAGAGGTGTCCGAGAGGCCGAAGGAGCATGACTGGAAATCATGTATAGATGCAAGTCTATCGAGGGTTCGAATCCCTCCCTCTCCGCCAGTTAAAAGATAACAGTTATATTTTAAGAAATTAATCGTAACAGGGGGAATAAAATGTTCGGTTTTAGTTATTACGGCATAATAATTATTTTTGTAATCGTTTTTCTGATATTTGGAGCCGGCAAACTTCCGGAGATAGGTAGCGGTATAGGAAAGGCTCTTAAAAATTTCAAAAACAGCGTTTCAGGAAATGATGAAATAGACGTTACGCCTAAAGAAGAAGAGAAGCCTAAAATAAAAAAGAAACAGATATCAAGAACAAGTTCTGCTTCGTCACCTCAAAAAAGAAAAAGACAAACCCGCTCCGGAACTGCTAAAACTACTAAGAAAGCCTGATTATAACTCATATTATGTAAAGATATAATATTATTTTTTAATTCGATAGAAGTGGCTAATCGTAATCGAATAATTTTTTGAGTTTGGGCTTATGTCCAAAAAAACCAACATAAATTTTATGGGATGGTTGGGTAATATTTCTACGTTAGACATATTTACGCCTTCTTTATTGCCTAACGCCATATTGACTGCAATATTGGACATATCTTCGAGTTTTTTAAGTTTTATAAAATTGCCGGCATAAACATGTTTCGTCAAGAGAACTATATTCTTAGTACTATATAATTTTCCATCAAGTTTGACATAACTTATGGAAAATTTGTTTTTATTGACTATATAACCGGTAATTAAAAGGTTGTTCTCTGGAAGCGTTAAGGGTCTGTAAACCTTGGTTTTTAACCCAAATATTTCTACGTTAGTATTATTGCCGGGAAACAATATTATGAGTAAGTAATATGCCGATAAAAATGCCGCAATTCCGAGCATGACGTAAAATATTTTTTTTAAATCATTTTTATTTGCATTAATACCCTTTCTTTTTTCGGAACCCCTGCCGTTTTTATTTGCTTTATTATTGTTCGAATCAGCCTTTGTACCGGACGCATTATTATCTCCGTTTTTCTCTCCGATAGAAAAACCGTTTTTATCATAGCTTTCTTTGAAGAACTCGTCTTCCCCTATTTTCCACTTATCCATTTTAACTGTTTGTTCTACCCCTTTATTTTTTATTTTATCATTATAAATTATAACTCAATAATGCTATAAATGCTATATTTTATCATATAAATATAGAATGCGCCGTATTAACGGGATGTTTAAATGGCTTGAATAATGGGCATTTGTATGATAACATTTTAATCGTGATGGAAGAAGGAAGCGGATAGACGGCTGGTGCCTCTCTTTGACTTCAAATCAACAGTCGCTCCTACAAAGGGTGAGGTGGGTTCGATTCCCATACGCTTCCGCCGTTTAGTTTATTTTTTTTGATACGAGATATAATATCGGTATTGTGTAACAAAACTAATGATTTAAATAAAAAGGGGGACTAAAATGTCTTTGATATCCACAAAAATCATACTCGATAACGCCGATAAAAACGGTTACGCGGTAGGGGCTTTCAACATCAATGATATGGAGTTCTTGCAAGCGATATTTTCCGCCGCTTTAGCCGAAAAGTCGCCTATAATCATTGCGGCAAGCGAAGGCGCCATGAAATATGCCGGCGCAGATATGATATATTCTATGGTTAAAACCATTTCGGATGCCCATCCGGATATTCCGGTTGCTCTTCATCTTGACCACGGTTCAAATCTGAGTGCGGTTATGACCGCAATAAGGGCCGGTTTTACATCCGTCATGATAGATGCATCTCATTTTCCGTTCGAAGAAAATCTTAAAATAACAAAACAGGTGGTCAATATTTGTCACCCTCTCGGAATATCGGTCGAAGCCGAACTCGGAAGGCTTAAGGGTATTGAAGATAATGTTTCCGTTGCGGAAAGGGATGCCGTTCTTGTAAATCCAGAAGAAGCTGTAGATTTTGTTTCTGCATCCGGCATCGATTTTCTTGCCCCGGCAATAGGCACTTCCCATGGAGCATTTAAATTTAAGGGCGAAGCTAAACTAGATTTTGAACGCCTAAAAAAAGTAAAGGAGTTGACCGGCATCCCCCTTGTTCTTCATGGCGCTTCATCCGTTCCCGAGGCCGCATCTAAAAAATTTGAAGAATTCGGCGGAGATTTAAAGGGAGCGAAAGGCGTCCCGTTCGATGTCCTAAAAGAAGCGATAAAATATGGAATAAACAAGGTCAATACAGATACAGATCTGCGCATATCCTTTTTGGCAAGGGTTAGGGAAAGCATTGCTACGGATAAAACACAGATAGACCCGAGAAAAATTTTCGGTCCCGCAAGAGATTACGTTACGGAGATCATAAGAGAAAGAATGAAGATTCTTGACTCATCCGGAAGGTTATGAGCTAATCCTTTACGGCTGTCTTATTAGAATAATCTTTATTAAAAAGGTTATAAATATCATTAGAATAAGAATAAACGGAAGCAACAGTGTCATTATAGACTTCTGAGTGGAAAGTTCGTTGGTTTCCTTAACGCCTATTATTAATAATACCGCAAACCATGCCGCTGATATGTTATACCCAAAGATAGGAAGTATTGAGAAAACACCCACTCCGGAAGCATAGCCTATTATTCTAAAAGTGTTTTTTATTCCCTTATTTCCACCCATAAGCATTACGAATCCATGTATTATGACAGTCAGAATTGCCAGAAAAATAGTATATAAAATTCCAAACAAAAGTAATAAGAAGATGCTCCCCGCTATTAAGTATAAAACCATAGAACTTTTATCAGATAGAAATAGCGGAATTTTCGATAATATAGTGTAATTACTATATAAACTTATTTTAAAAAAGAATACCTCCCAAAATAAGGAAAATACTAAGCTTATATACGTAAATATTAAAGCATAGAAATAAGGACGTAAGATTCCGAATTCGCTGTCGCTCACCATGGCAGTATCGTCATAATCCAACTCTTTATAGAAAACCTCTGGGCTGAAAAGAGATTTTTTCCACGTTAAAAATAGTGCCTTAAAAAATCCTATTTCTTTTATATTATCAAAATCTGTCATTATTTATTACCCACCTTAACTCTTTCTTTGTCTAGTTTATATGTTATGCCGTCTACAAGAGCCATATAGGATGCCTCTATTATGTTTTCCGATACCCCGAGAGTCGTCCATTTATCTTCCTTGTCCGATGACTCTATTAATACCCTGACATAAGAAGCCGTACCTGATTTTGTCTTACTGCCCCTTATTACCCTCACTTTAAAATCAGTAAGCCTCATCTCGTTAAGCACTGGGTAAAATTTTACCAATGCTTTCCTTAAAGCATTATCCAAGGCGTTTACCGGACCGTCCCCTACTGCGACCACATGTTCGGCTTTGGACTTAACCTCTATCATAACAACGGCTTCGCTGAATATATTATTGTCGGTCGTCTTTTCGACATTTATCCTAAATGCAAGTAATTTAAAGTATTCTCCGCCAGTATTCTTGTTGTCGTTTGCCGAAGAATACCTGTTTAAAAAAATTTTAAAAGAGCCGTCAGCGCTTTCAAAATTAAACCCCATACCTTCAAGCTCTTTAATCTTATTCAAGAGATCCGTTTCTTGAGAGGTCGTAAGTTTACTCAAATCAAACCCTATCTCTTTCGCTTTGGCCTCTATATTACTTTTACCCGATAAATCAGAAATTAAAAATCGCCTATGATTACCGACTAATGTCGGTTCGATATGTTCGTATGACGACGGATTCTTTAAAACGGCATGAGCATGCATTCCTGCTTTATGGGCAAAAGCGCTTTCGCCGACGTAAGGCATATTCTTAACGGGAATATTATTGGCTATCTCGTCTATTAAACGGCTTATTTTGACAAGATTTTTAAGTTTCTCCTCTCCTATAGCCTTAAGCCCCATTTTTAACTCAAGATTAGGAATAACAATCGAGAGATTGGCATTGCCTGTTCTTTCTCCGTATCCGTTTATCGTTCCCTGGATATGACTTATGCCGCCCAAGGCGGCGGTAATAGTATTTGCGGTTGCGCAGTCGATGTCGTTATGACAGTGTATACCGAGTTTGGTTAAGTCTATGCCATAATATGTATTAAGCCTTTTTATTATTTCAGATATTTCATGCGGGAGCGATCCTCCGTTAGTATCGCACAAGATAACCTTATTAGCTCCGGCTTCTAAGGCAATATTTATGGATTTAACGGCGTAACCTTCATTATTTTTAAAACCGTCAAAAAAATGTTCCGCATCGAAAAATACCGTCTTGCCCCCGTATTTTAAAAAATCAATTGAATCCGCAATCATATCCAAATTTTCGTTTAAGGATATCTTTAAAATGCTTTTTACGTGCAAATCCCAAGATTTCCCGAAAATAGCCAAATACATGACACCGGTCTCGTTTAATGCCCTTAGTCCCGCGTCATCTTTTGCCGAACTATTTTTTCTTCTGGTACTTCCGAATGCGACCAATCTTGAATTTTTAAACTTCTTTTTCGATGCTAATTCAAAAAAATTCCTGTCTTTTGAATTGGAGGCGGGGAATCCTCCCTCTATAAAATGAATGCCGAGTTCGTCAAGAATTCCTGCTATCATCAACTTATCGTCGATAGATAATGAAAACCCCTCGCTCTGCGTTCCGTCCCTCAGGGTCGTATCGTATATCTCTATATAATCGTTATTTACATTCATCTCTTTTATTGTCGGTTTCTCCCAAGTTAAACACGTCGTGCAGTACCCTTGTGGCAAGTTCCGCATATTTAGCCTCTATGACACACGATATTTTAATTTCAGAAGTAGAAATCATCATTATATTAATACTTTCTTTGGCCAGTGATTCAAACATCATTGAAGCGGTTCCGTGATGATTGCGCATTCCGACTCCTATTACGGAAATCTTTGCAATTTTATCGTCGCTTATGACGTCTTTTGCATTAAGGTCTCTTGCGATATCGCTTGCTATCTCTATCGCTTTTTGCAAATCTTTTTTAGAAACCGTAAAGGTCAAATCGGTATGACCCTCTACAGATATATTTTGTATAATCATATCTACTACAATATTTATATCTGAAATTTTTGAAAAAATCTTTGCGGCGATACCGGGCTTATCGGGAATACCCCTTATAGAAATTTTTGCCTCGTCTTTGTCGCATGCAACGCTTGATACCTGCAACTCTTCCATGTCTTCCTCATCTCCTAAAAATTTTATTTGTGTTCCTTTACTCTCTAAAAAAGTGGATTTCACAAATAAATTTACTTTATATTTCATGGCAAATTCGACCGATCTTATCTGTAATACCTTTGCTCCGAGGCTCGACATCTCTATCATTTCATCGAAATATACGACATCTAAACGCTTGGCATCCGATACTATCGACGGGTCTGCCGTATAAACTCCATCTACATCCGTATATATATCGCATCTGTCCGCATTAATTGCCGCTGCCGCCGCAACCGCCGTCGTATCAGATCCGCCTCTCCCCAGCGTAGTAATAAACCCGCCGGAATTTATCCCTTGAAATCCGGCTATAATGACTATCTTGCCCTGCTTGATCATTCTATATATATTTTTGACGTCTATAGACGATATCCTTGCTTTTCCATAAAATTCATCCGTCGTTATTTTTACCTGATGACCCAACAACGGAATAGCGTCATAGCCTTCACTCTTTAACGCTAAAGAAAGAAGCCCTGAGCTTACTTGTTCCCCGCTGGAAATAATCAAGTCGGTTTCCATATCGTTCCGACAGCCTCCCATTTTAGAAGCAAGATCTAAAAGTTTACTGGTTTCTCCGCCCATAGCGCTTACGACTACGACTACATCGTTGCGGTTGAGTTTTTCTTTGATTACTTTAGCGGCGACGCGCCTTATTTTTTCTATGCTGCCCATAGAGGTGCCGCCGAATTTTTGAATAATAAGAGCCATAAATTAATAGAATATTCTCATTATAGATTATCGATGCTTTTTTGCCGCTCGGGAATTAAACTTATGAATCGCCTCTCCTATTGAATCTAATGCCGATTCGGGGACTATTTCCGAAAGAGTGGGGTGTGAATGAATCGTAGATTCTATGTCGAAAATAGTTCCGCCGTAGTGCATATGGGAGGCAATTTCTGCGATTAACTCAGGAATATCTGCCCCTACTCCAGTCGCTCCGATAATCTTTTTAGACTTTTCTTCAACCAAAACCTTTAAAAATCCCTCTTTTTCTTCCATAGCCAAAGCCATTCCGTTTGCGGCATACGAAAAACGCCCCGTATTATAATTTAAGGGGAGCCCGTCATCACCCTCTTTTAGCCCGACGGTTCCTATAGGCGGATTTGTATATATGGACCAGGGTAATACGTCGTAATTTTTTTCTCTATTTATTCCGGCGATGTTATCCGCCGCTATTATTCCGTCGAACGACGCCTTATGGGCAAGCATCGGTCCGTCTATTATGTCTCCGCATGCATAAGCCCCCTTAATGCTCGTCTCATTACGGCTGTCAACCTTTATTCTGCCTCTTTCGGTCATCTTTATGCCTGTGTCTTCAAGTCCCAGACCTGCGATATTTAATCTTCTTCCGATAGAAACAATTACCTTGTCGGCTTCGAATATTTCACCGCTTTTTAATGTAACCGCGGCCTTACCGTTTGCCGCCGCCGGCGCAATGCTGTCTACCTCCGCGCCGTTCGTTATATCTATATTACGTGATTTAAAAGCCTTGCGGGTAAATTTAGAAATCTCCGCATCTTCGGTAGAAAGTATAGAAGGCAAGAGTTCTATTATTTTAACGTTAGACCCGAATTCCGAAAAAATATTGGCAAACTCACATCCGATAACCCCTCCCCCTATAATGATTAAAGACTTCGGTATCTCTCTCAATGAAAGGGCTTCGTCTGACGTTATTATGCTTTTATGGTCTATATTAAAAGAGGATATCATAAGAGGGGACGAGCCGGTTGCGATTATTAGATTTTTTGCGGAAATCTGTGCTTCCTCTATATTTTTATCGGCAGAATATTCATTTAATGCTATGCCGAGTCTGAAACCGTTATCATCCGAACCGGCGACCCTGCCGAAGCCGTAAAAAATCTTAACCTTCCTTGCTTTTAAGAGTTTTTCGACGCCCCCCGTAAGTGTCAAGACGACCTCATCCTTATAGTCTATTATCTCTCCATAGTTAAAACTAAATTCATCCACGATAAAACCGTGCTCCGGCGCTTTAAGCCTGCTTAGATATTTTGCCTTTGAATATAATATTTTAGTCGGTATGCACCCCCTGTTAAGACATGTTCCGCCAAATCTGTCTTTTTCTATTATCGCAACGGATAAACCGTTGATAGCGGATTTCAATGCACTCACATACCCTGCCGGACCACCGCCCAAGACGCAAACATCGAAATTTTCCAACTCTTTCTCCCCGTATTGTTTTTATAATATTTTTTTTATTTCTATATATCTTTTCTCTTTTTTTCCGTCGTCGTCTTTTTGTATATCTACGACGTAATAGTTGCCGATAATATATTTTTTATAATCTATCTCTATTATATCCGTCCACTCGGCAATGGTAATATTTTTACCATCCAACGAATTAAAGAATCCGCAATTTTCTAAATCATAAATAGTTTTTAATCTGTAAAAATCGAAATGGTTTATCTTTATTCCGCAGTCATAAGCGTTCATTATCGTATAAGTCGGACTTGTGGCAAAAATATTACCGTTTTTACCACTATGACAAAGAAAACTTATGATCCCCGATGAAAACCTTGTTTTTCCGGCTCCCAAGGCACCTTTTATCGAAACAAAATCATCTGCCTTTAATCTTTTCGCAAATTCTTTCGCTATAAATTCGGTTTTTTTAGGCGAATCGGATTCGAATTTTTGCAAATTTATTTTTCCTGTTTCTCTTTTTTTTTCTTTTTTGAAGACATGGCCTTGATTATATCGTATCTGGAGACAATGCCGATAACTTCCTTGTCGTCGTTTACGATAGGAATAGAGTAAAATTTCTTATCCGTCATAACGGTTGCAAGGTTATATATATCTTCGTTCTCTTTCGCGTAAAAAACGTCTTTATTCATTAAGTCTTTAATCTTAGTTGCCGTTATCCTATCCACGTCTTTTTTAAAATGCTTAGATGTTCCCAGATAGAATATACTGTCGAAAATAGTGAAAACGGTTGGTATATGAAGATTGGATTCTTGATACACAAGATCGGTTTCTGATACTATACCCGTAAGTTTTTTATTTTTGTCGACTACCGGAATCGCATTTATTTTATATTTTAAAAATATATCTGCCGCTTTTTTTATCTCGTCTTCTTCGTTTAAGACTATTACGTTTCCGGTCATTACGTCTTTTGCCTCTACCATATACTCTCTCTCCCTTTAATTCACCCGGCATTACCTATTATCGCAGTGTGGAATTTGGATGATTTTTATTATGTCTTACCTTCATTAAATTTATGGTTTTCGGAATATTTTCGGCTATCTTCACGGCTCCTGCCCCAAAATCACCATATTCTTCTTTAAGATTATTGGCAGAATAAACCATTAAAAAAGATGCCGCCTTCAATGCTTTATATATATTCATACCCTGACAAATAAAAGAACCTATAATGCCACTTAATACGTCGCCGCTTCCTCCGCTTGCAAGCAGTGTACAGTGTGCGCACTGTACAGAAACGTTTTCGCCGTTTTTATCGAATATAAACATACTTGACCCTTTAAGAACTAAATATACCCCGAACTCTTTGGCAAAATTCTTCCCGATATTCAACGGGTCTTTTTCTATTGTTCTTCTGTTAATACCCGTCAAACGCTCCATTTCTTTAAAATGCGGCGTTAAAACAATATCGTTTTTATCAGAAATTTCCTTTAATATTTTCATGTTCTCCGATAAAATATTTAAGGCATCGGCGTCTAAAATCATAGGAACCCTTATATCTCGAATAAGCCTGCTCAAAAATAGCTTCGTCCTTTCATTTAGACCTATTCCGGGTCCGATAACGACTGCCGTCTTACCTTGAAGCATATTCTCTGAAATATCCGCAGCACTTTCTTCTACAAAAAACCCTTTATTATCGTCAAAAACAGGATATGTCATTATTTCGGTCGTTTTTGTTTCCATAATATCGTTCAATTTAGCCGGAACAGCTACGGAAACGAGACCTGCCCCACTCTTAAATCCGGCATAGGAAGACATATATGCCGCGCCGGTTTTACCATAGCTCCCGGCTATCGAAAGTAAATGCCCGTAATCGAATTTTGTCCCGGTCTCCTTTCTTTCGGTAAAACACCCTATAGCCTCTTCCTCGTCAATTACTTCTATTCCAGAATAATAATTATCTAACAACTTTTTAGGCTGGTTTATATCGATTAGTGTTAATTTCTCACTCAGTAAAAGCTTCTCTGACTCGTTAACATAAAAACCGGCTTTTAACCCGCCTAATGTAAAAATCCTCTTTATATTACTTTTTATTCCGGAACCCATAAAATCTCCGGTATCGGCATTTAACCCGCTTGGAACGTCTATACATAATATTTCAAACCCAATTTCCCTACTCTTTGTATCGACTATTTCTATAACAGCTTTTAAAAAACCTGTTACTTCTCTGTTTATTCCCACTCCGAATATCGCATCGGATAAGATATCCGTTCCGTCTAAAATTTCCGATAAAATAGGCAGTTGTTTTATTTCGGAAATTTCTATCACGTCGGAGTTTAAATTAAGCAAAATATTCAAGTTTTCTTCGGCAGCCCCTTTGTATAAATTTTTGTTCGCAAGAATTACCGTCTTTACGCTAACCCCGGCATTAAAAAGATAGCGCGATAAAACAAAACCGTCACCGCCATTATTTCCTTTTCCGCATATTATGGTAATATCGGATTTTAAGAGATAATCTTTGCCGTATAATTTTAAAATCTCCCTATAACATCCACCCCCGGCATTTTCCATCAGTATATTCTTGGAATATCCGAAAATGGAATAACTCTCTTCGTCTATTTTTTTTAAATTTTCGGAAAAATATAATTTCATTTTTTATTAAGGCTTTGAATCACAACAACCGCACAGGCAAAATCATTTTCATGGGTTATGCTAACTTTTATCGAAAACAGAGTTTTTTTAAATTTTCGGCTTATCATATATGCTGTATCTTCATCTATATTTATCAAAGGTTGCCCGCTTTCTTCATTCGATGTGGTTATTTTATTCAGCGGCAGGGAAAAGATGCCCGCTCCTATGGACTTTAGAAACGCCTCCTTAACCGCAAAATAGCCCGCCGCTTTCTTCATGGCTTTTAGTTCGTTTCTGTATTTAATTTTTTCTATAACATTTCGTTCTTTTTCCGAGAAAACCCTGCTATAAAATCTTTCTCTATGCGAACACAGTGCCTTTTTTATTTTTCTTATAGAAACTAAGTCTATACCTATACCCTCTACCATTCTATACTTTTGCTAATTCTGCAGCCTTTATGATGCCGAGCATTTCTTTTACCGCGGACTCCAATCCGGTGAATATAGAACGGGATATTATGGAAAAGCCTATATTAAATTCATAAAAACCGTCTATCATGACGATGTCGTAAACATTTTCATAATTTAATCCATGTCCGGCATTAATTTTGAGTCCTATTTTTACGGCATGTCTTGCCGCCTCTTTTATCCTTTTTAATTCTATTGCTTTATCCTTAATCCCGGTTTTACCGGCATAACTGCCTGTGTGTATTTCTATAAAGTCGAATTCGGCTTCTGCAGCGGCCTCTATCTGTTTTAAATCAGGTTCTATAAAAGCTGATGTTGTACAGCCGATAGATTTAAATTCTGAATTTATATCCCTAAATCGGCCTACGTTTGATATTGCGTCCAATCCGCCCTCCGTTGTAAGCTCTTTCCTTCTTTCCGGTACTATAGTTACGCTTCGAGGCATGATATCCATAGCGATTTTTACTATCCCCTCGTCGGCGGACATTTCAAGATTTAATTTTTTCGTTAAATCGGATATAATCCTAACATCCTCGTCTTTTATGTGTCTTCTATCCTCTCTCAAATGGCAGGTTACGTTAGACGCTCCGGCCTCTAAAACGACGAAAGCCGCATGAACCGGAGACGGAAATATTTCACCCCTCGCATTCCTTAAGGTTGCAACATGATCTATATTTACGCCTAATTCCATAAACCGTTTCTCCGAATTTCTTAATATTATTGCTAAATGCCGTTATTATCAAAGTATCTTTCTATCTCTTCTTTAATTTCGTTACCTATTCTGTTAATTTCCTCATCATTTTTTCCCTCCACAAGAACCCTCAAATAATTCTGCGTTCCCGAATACCTTACAAAAATCCTGCCCCTATTCTTTAACACTTCGTTAAAATGATCTATTTTTTTTGAAACTTTTGCCATCTCGTCGATGTTTTTCCTATAAGGTACCTCTACATTGAAAAGAGCTTGAGGATACGGTTCGATAATCTTTCTCAGTTCCGAAAGCGGCTTATCCGTTTTTACCATAATCGTAAGAAGTTTTAAGGCCGATATTATACCATCTCCGGTATTAGTATTATCTAAAAATATAATATGCCCGGATTGTTCGCCGCCGAGGTTATAATCGTTTTTAATCATTTCTTCCATAATGTATCTATCGCCGACCTTGGTATAAATCGTTTTTATCTCATACTTTTTAAATAAGAGTTCAAGGGCGATGTTCGACATAGGAGTAGTAACTACGCCATTATTTTTTAGCTCTCCGGTTGATTTCATGTTTATAGCGCATATAGCGAGAAACTCATCTCCTTGGAGTATCTTTCCGTTTTCATCGCTAAAAATTACTCGGTCTCCGTCGCCGTCAAAGGCTAAACCGACGTCTGCCCCGTTTTTCTTTACCAATGAGCTCAAATTATCGGGATGCGTGGAACCGCAGTTGTCGTTAATATTTATTCCGTCGGGGCTTGCATTCTCTAAGATGATATCCGCTCCGAGTTCCGAAAAAACCTCCGGAGCTACTTTATAGTTGGCGCCGTTAGCACAGTCTACTACAATTTTTAAACCATTCAGGGTTAGATTTTTAGGAAAAGATAGCTTAGTAAAAATTACATATCTGCCTGCCGCATCGTCTATCCTGTGAGCCTTGCCTATATTACCCCCCGTTGGTCCCGCATTGTCAAATTTATAATTGACAAATAGATCCTCTATTTTTTTACATACTTCATCGTATAATTTAAATCCATCGCCGTTAAAAAACTTTATTCCGTTATCGTAAAAAGGATTATGCGAAGCAGATATTACGACGCCGGCATCGGCTCTCATACTGGATGTTATAAAAGCAACCCCGGGCGTCGGCATTGGTCCGACCAAATAAACATCAGAACCCATAGCGCATATCCCGGATGAAAGTGCCGTTTCAAGCATATAACCGGAAATTCTCGTATCCTTACCTATTACTATTTTCGGTCTTTTTCCTCTCGATTTTAAAACTTGCACCAAGGCCATGCCCATCTTTAAGGCCACTTCCGAAGTCAAAGGGTATCTGTTTGCCTGTCCCCTTATACCGTCCGTTCCGAATAATTTTTTCATATTTAGCCTATCTCCTTTTCTCAAAGCATATCGATTCTACTTTGAAATGGTAACATTCACACTGACCTTTTTATTATACATAATTTTTACTAATTTTGTAGGTTTTCTTAGGGAAACCGTTAATGATTTACTTTTATAGACGTTTCTTAGATCTATCTTCATAGTCTTAACGACCGACATATGTCCAACGATATCTTTCGGTCCCCTGACCGGAATATATTGCGGAAAAACACTTATATTTTTTAAATAATGACCCGCAGGCGGTCTTCCGACGGTTACCGGCAGAATTTTTATATACTTCGTTATAACCCTGCTAATTATTACCGGAATAATACTCGGACGGATGCTTATAACCTTTATACCGGCTGGAAGGTTCAAATAAGACCTGCTTAAGATTATCGTGTTTTTTCTGGTAAGAAGATAATTTTCGTTTATCGTAAAAAAGATTTTTTTATTGAGCCTCATTAGCGCTATCCTTGAACCGCGCAGCTTTACATGAATTTCTCTGGGAAGTTCATTGCTTACGGCGTAACCGCTCGGAAGAGATTTAATTATGAGCCCCGCCGTATAAACAATATCCTGTTTGGTTCCGCCTACGACATATCCCCATACGATAATCGCAAAAATTAGAGAAAATAGTTTTAGCCAGAAATTCTTTTTTATTAAATTTTCTATATTTCTATTCATATACAGTACCGTTAATATTTTTAATCCTGTTTCTTTTGGGATTCTTCGGATTTTCCAAATAAAAGCTCGTAAATCGTTTTTATTAAGGGCTGTTCTTGTTCGTAATGATAACTTAAATTTTTCAAAAGCTGATTTCTTAAGTCTTCCAGGCTTTCTATTTTCAGTATTTTTTTAGGGCGTATTATTTTAACCATGCCTGTTTCTTCGGAAACAACAATGGAGAACGCATCGGTAAGTTCGGAAAGACCGATCGCCGCCCTGTGCCTTGTACCTAATCTTTTGCTTATATTATCTTCCGTAGAAAGAGGCAGATAACAGGAAGCCGCAGCTATTCTGCCCTTCCGAATGATAACGGCACCGTCGTGAAGCGGAGACGGCTGAGTAAATATACTTACGAGAAGTTCTTTGGAGATAATAGAATCAAGCTTTATACCTATTTTTAAATAGTCGCCTAAAAACATATCTCTTTCGAAAACTATAATTGCGCCTATTCTCTTCGATACTAATTCGAAAACCGCCTTTGACGTTTCTTCGACTAAACTTACCCTCTCCAATTTATTCTGAGCAACTGAGAAAGGATTTTTTCCGACACCTATAAGCGCCTTTCTTATTTCATTTCTGAAGAGTACTATTATTACTACTATTATAGAACTTAGAAAATTGCCGAAAATATACTCTGTTGCATAGAGCTTAAAAATAACGGAAAATAAAAATATGGCAAAAACTATTATAAGTCCGACAAGAACCTGAAACGACCCGGTTCCTTTTATGAGCGTTATTGTCCTGTAGATTATAAATGCTACGATTATTATATCTAAAACATCCTGCCATCCGAAGTTTTGTAAGAGAGAAAACATCTTGCTTTATACCATACTTCGTTACATTATTTTATTTAACGAGGCAAACGCTGATGCGGTTTGTCTTACGTCGTGAACCCTAACTATATCTATGCCTTTTAGTTTTAAGTATGAAAAGATTGCGATATTGCCGCTTAAAATGTTGTCTCGGTTTTTTCCGGTAATACGGCTGATAAAAGATTTCCTTGAAACGCCCGCCATAACGGGTAATCCTAAAGATTTAAAGGAGGTAACGCCGGATAGTAAGTCATAATTGTCGTCCGTGGATTTAGCAAAGCCGAAACCGGGATCGATTATAACATTATTATCCGCATCATAACCGCCGGCCTTAAGATAATCTATCTTATTTTCAAAATATGAAAGTACTTCATAAAACATATCATCGTAAGGTACTAAATCTTTTTGCATATTTTCAGGAGATTTTTCCCTCGAATGCATCATAATGTATGGCACGTCAGCGGATATTACAATTTTTGCCATAGCTTCGGCATTGTAAGAAAGCCCGGATACGTCGTTTATCATATGGGCTCCAGCCTTTATAGCCTCTTTTGCTACCGCGGGTTTCCTCGTATCTATAGAAATAGGAATGTCGAGTGTTTTAGATAAGTTTTCAATTACGGGACATACTCTGTCAATCTCTATCTGCTCATCTATTTCTGATGCCGAAGGCCTTGTGGATTCTCCACCTATATCTATGATGTCGGCGCCATCCTTTTCTATCTCTATGCCTCTTTTTACCGCGGAATCATAACTTAGATATTTACCTCCATCGGAGAAAGAATCCGGCGTTATATTGAGAACGCCCATAATATAAGTTTTACCGTTAAAAGATATATCACCCTTAGCGGTTCTCATTGTTCTATTATTTACTTTTTCGTGAGACCCGTCGCATACTTTTAATATATTTTCAAGCTCGACCGATAATTCTTTCAAGCCGAATCCCTGAGACTTTATCTTTTTTATGACAATTCTTAGCTGAACCGGCGTTCCAAATAAAATAGAGTCGGAACCGTCAATTTTTCCGGTGATGACATCCCTATGATTGGCAAGCTCCGCACCTATGCTCAACGCTTCCTGCTTAAGTATGTTGAGGGTAGTCGGGCTTATGTTTTTCAATTTAATAACAGCATACTTAAGCTTTTCTCCCATGATAATTTTTCCGATATTAGACACACCTACGCCATATAACGCCTTCAAGGCAGCGCGGCTGTCGAAAATATCTATGAGATATGCTTGCATAGTTAATCTTTAATATTCGACCCTTTGTCAGAATTATCATCAGAACTTTCTTCTCGCAGGCTTTCGTTCGATTTATAATCGGGTTTGTGAGCAATGATAATTGTGTCTATTTCTTGTCCGTTCAAGGATTCTTTCTCTATCAGTTTTAATGATAGATCGTTTAATATATCTATATTTTCCGTTAAAATCTTCCTTGCCGTTTCATGGCTTTTAGCTATAATTTCTCTCACCTCTTCGTCTATAGAAACCGCGGTAGATTCAGAATAGTCTTTATGTTGAGCAAATTCCCTGCCGAGAAATATTTGTTCCTCTTTTTTTCCGAAAGCGACAGGACCCAACTTTTTACTCATGCCCCATTCACATATCATTTTTCTGGCAATATCAGTAGCCCTTTCTATATCGTTGGATGCCCCGGTAGTCATCTGATGAAACGTAATTTCCTCCGCAGTCCTGCCGCCGAGTAAAATTATTATTTCGCTAAGCAAATACTCCTCGTCATAATTGTGTTTTTCATCTATCGGAAGCTGCTGCGTAAGCCCCATAGCCATTCCTCTTGGAATTATGGTAACCTTATGTATAGGATCGGATCCGGGGATCATTTTGGCTACAAGCGTATGCCCCGACTCATGATAGGCGGTTATTTTTTTCTCCTTTTCGTTTATCACCATACTTCTCCTTTCCGTTCCCATCATAATCTTATCTTTCGCCTCTTCAAGATCGTTCATCATAACGACGGATTTGTTTTTTCTTGCCGCTAAAAGAGCTGCTTCGTTCACCATATTTGCAAGATCGGCTCCAGAAAATCCCGGCGTTCCTCTGGCGATAACTTTTAAATCAACGTTCTCATCCTTGGGAACGTTTTTAATATGAACCTTTAATATTTCTTCTCTTCCCTTAATATCCGGTTTGGGAACGAGAACCTGCCTGTCAAATCTGCCGGGTCTCAAAAGGGCAGGATCTAAAACGTCGGGTCTGTTTGTCGCTGCAATTAAAATTACGCCTTCATTAGGCTCAAAACCGTCCATTTCTACAAGAAGCTGGTTCAACGTCTGCTCTCTTTCATCGTGTCCGCCTCCCAGACCGGCACCCCTGTGTCTTCCTACGGCATCTATTTCGTCTATAAATATTATACACGGAGCACTCTTTTTCCCCTGCGCAAAAAGGTCTCTAACCCTAGAAGCGCCAACGCCGACAAACATCTCTACGAAATCGGAGCCACTTATGCTGAAAAAAGGAACCCCTGCCTCCCCCGCTATGGCTCTTGCAAGAAGCGTTTTACCCGTCCCCGGAGCTCCTATCAATAGAACGCCGTGAGGTATTCTGCCGCCTAACTTCGTAAATTTTTTAGGGTCCTTCAAAAAATCTACTATTTCTTCAAGTTCTTGTTTAGATTCTTCTATCCCGGCTACGTCCTTAAAGGTTATTTTATTTGTTCCGTTGCTTAAAAGCTTGGCCTTAGATTTTCCGAAAGACATGGCTTTGCCGGCACCTCCTTGCATTTGTCTCCAGAAAAAATACCAGAATGCAAAAAGTATTACTATCATCGGGAGCCAATCGATCAAGAAACTAAAATACCATGGAGAACCAGGTTTAGGCTTTGCGTCTATCGCTACGTGATGTTTTTCAAGAAGCGGAATGAGTCCGGAATAAGTCGGCGCATAAGTTCTAAACTTTTTTCCGTTCTTAAGAATACCCTTTATATTGTGTGATTCTACAGTAACACTTTTAACGCTGCCAGCCTTTATCTTTTTTAAAAGAGAAGAAAAAATGATCTTTTGAGTTTTAGGCGGATGATGATTAAGCATCGTAAAAACAAAAATCATCAAAAAGATTATAAAAATCCATAGCAGCATGTTTTTAAGTCTTGCGTTCAAATTATATTGACCCCCTTATATTTTAGATATTGATTGATAAAATTTAGATATTATTAAATATGGCATATTTATATATTTTTTTCAATAATTATTTACAAATTCCGTTATTTTATACCCATTACTCCGACGACATTGGTAAATTCCGTTATCTTTATGTTATTGCTTAATGTATTAAGGCTTACCCATGCTATTTCGTCTCCGAAAATTACGAGGGGAATAATCTTTCTTATTCTTAAAGGCACTTTTTTGTCGATAAAATACTCTTTAATCTTTTTATGCCCCGCTATTATACCTAAAGGAACGAACCTATCCCCCTCCTTAAAGGGTCTTATTGTAACCGGAAAGACTATTTTGTCGTAATCGAAATATACGACGTCCGGCGACGCAAAATCAAACCTTTTTCTTAAAATATTTAATTTCACCCTTTTTCCAGTTTTACCGTCTAATTCTTTTATATAAAAGGTTTTTCCGATTTCGTCTATTTTTATTGTTCCGGGTGTTTTACCGTCTATCAAATAATTATAATTACAATTTGTCATAGAGGCGTCTTTACTCAATTTCAATTCGAAATTAAACGATTTAAACGTCAAATTTCTACAGGATAAAGGCATATATTCTATGGCAACTTTATTGTATTCTTTTCTAACGCATATAAAAGAATTGATAAAGAAATACGTATTCGGCTTTTTACTTTTTATAAGTTTAAGAAAAACTTTAAAATTTGCATAGGAAACTATTATTTTCTTTGAGAAAATATATAAATTACTCTCGCAATATTTTTCATCTGTACTTAAAACGGCCGCCCTTAAGAACCTATATAAAACAGGCTCATCCACTCCGATAAGGGCATTTGCATCAAAAATAATCCTTTTTTGGAAGGTATCCGGCGTTGCAATCTCTTTAAATAACTTGAATGCCGTCTTTTCTATAAAATCGTCGTCTTTTCTTAATATCTCGGAAGTATTACGAATAGTTTTTAAAAAAGAAACATTACGTTCCTTTAATAAAGGAATAATTTCAAGCCTAACAAAATTTCTCAAAATTCTTTTATCGTAATTTGTGTAATCTTCTCTGAATTTTATTGAATTCTTTTCGGCAAAGTCTAATATTTCCCGTTTTGTATGATTTATAAAGGGTCTTATTACGATACCGGATATTACCGCAATACCTGCCATCGCCCCGCTCCCGCTCCCGGTAATCAACCTTATAATAAAATTTTCAGCAAAATCGTCAAGATGATGCGCTACGGCAAGCTTTTTCGCTCCAAAATCAACTGCCGATTCCATTAAAAACCGATACCTTAAAATTCTTGCCGCCTCTTCTGTGTTTAATCTGTTGTTCTTTGCGTAAGACTTTACGTTTTCGCCGCCGCTATAGAACGGTATAGATAATTGTTTGCACAAGCCTGCGACGAACGCTATATCTTTATCGGACGATGTCCTAATTTTATGATCAAATGAAGCACACGCAATATCTATGCCTAAATAATGTCTTAATTCGTAAAGAGATAATAATAAAACGGTGGAATCTACGCCGCCGCTAACCGCAATCATAACCCTGTCGCCCCAAACCAAAAGGTTGGAATCCATTATGGTCTTGACTAATTTTTTAAGAAAAAACGGGTTTAATATATTCACTTATTTTTTAGAAATTAAAGTGAAAAATGAGGGATATAAGGGTAAAATATTTATATCGTTAAAACCGGATTCTTGCAATATGTTTACGGCTTCTTCGGTGGACACCCTTTCTTGTAAAGGCGGTCCCATTATCGGATGCACATCCTCTCTTTTCCAATCTAAAAGAAAAAATGTCCCTTCATTCTTCAGCACCCTTTTTATTTCCTGAAGATAAACGTGTTTGTCTTCAATCTCGTGAAAAACGGCTGTCATTAAAAGGATATTAACTGAATTATCCCCTAAAGAGAGAAAAAGTTCCTCGCATTTAATACATTTCACATTAGAAATATCTTCATCTTTAATCTCTTTTCTAAGTTTTTTGTTAAACATGCCTATCATTTTATCGCTTATATCTAAAGCAAAAAAAAGTACGTTTTTATCGTTTATTTTTTTTAATCTCTTTATCAGTGGAATAGAAAAAAAACCGCTTCCGCATCCCACATCGGCGATGGTAATGGTATCTTTTGTTTTTAGATAATCTGTCGCTGTTTCTTCTATTGCTTCAATAAGAAACCCCGGAGGCGTAAGTTTACGTCTCTCTTCCGAATCTAATTTTTTATGATCTGCAGGATCGAATCTATGCATATATTTATATTACCCCCGTCGTATTTGTGAATAAAATTTCCTATCAATTTTTAATTTTTCTCCATCTCAATCATAATCTAACAGTTCTCTTCTTATTCTCGCCACATCGTTCATGTTTAGCGCAAACGGAAAACTCCTTATATTCTTAGGTGAAGAATCGCCGAATGGTCTGTTGCATGCCGAAATTTCGGTTTTTCCGGGACAGCCGGTAGTCTGAAAAGCTGCGCCCCTTTCTATTATTTCGGCAACGGTTTTAAAAGGCATGCCGAAATCTATAATCCTCTCTTTATCGTCGAAAATCATATCCTCGACCCTGCCCATATCATAATCTATTATATGTCTTGCCGTCTGAACGCGTCTATATTTACCCGCCGGGCATTGAGGATGATTCTCCAATCTCGACCCCTTTTCCTGATAAAAAGAAAAGAGATGCGACCTTGCCCCGATATCTCTAACCGCCTGTATTCTGCGTACCATTTCCTCTTCCGTTTCTCCTAAGCCGACAACTAAATGGCAACCAACCCTGTTTTTTCCGAAAACCGAAACGGAATATTCTAATATATCGTTATACTTTTTCCATCTATGAGGTCCGTTAACGCCCTTCCCCCTATATTTGTCGAACAATTCCGGCGTTGCGGCATCTAAGGCTACCGTTACCATATCCGCGCCGCACTCTTTAAAGCTATCTATATCTTGATGCTTTAAAACGGTAGGGGCCATTAGTATAGAAACCGGACAGTGCAGTTCGCCGACGAACCTTTTTAAAATCGTAAAGGTATCTTCCTTTGCTTTTTCATGAGTTATCATGGATATGCAAATTCTATCCGCTATATCCTTTTTTTTGAGCGTCGATTCTATTATGTTGTCCGTTTTGAACACCGGCCAGTCTACTCTTATAAAACTTTTATCGTTGTAATCTCCTTCTCTCGTTTTTTGAAGACCGCAATAAGCGCAATTTGCCTTACATCCCTCGTCGTATGTAAGAAGCACGTTTATACAATGAAGACAGGCATTGCGATAAAAAATACCGGGGACGAAGTCCATCGTCATTGCGGCGGCCAGGCTTACCTTTAGATAATCGGGGGAACTCTCCTCGTATACGTCATTTTCTATCTCTACTGCTATATTTTTACTCATAATTTTATAATTCCTCCGGTAAATTATTCTTACGAATCGGCTATATGATAATCATGCATTTGTCCAAACATCTTAAATAACACCCCTGCCCCAAGAGAGGTCTCTCCGTTAAAAATACCTTCGTAAGCACCTTCTTCTTTATGTAATAAATAGCATAACGGAGACGATATATCTATTAAGAGCGCTTTTATGCCGCTTTTTCTGAATGCATCATTCCTTTTTATGTAAAACTCTTTACAGCAAAACCCTATATAGGATTTAATTTTTTCGGCTTTAAGCCTGTTCAATGTTTCTACAAGATTTTCATAATTTATTATCGTTTTCGGTTTGATGTTATACCGTTCTGCAAATTTATATGCCGTACCGGTCTCGCAATCACCACACGATATACATTTATCCTCGTTTCTATATTCACATTTTGCTTTTTTAGCGCAATACGGTAATAGAAGAAATTCGGCGGATGAAACGTCTTCGGGTCTCATTCCGTTTATAAAGATAAATCTCGACAGGTCTTCCTCTGTAATACCGGTATTTTTGGAAAAATTAACCTTGTTTATTATCTGAACGGCTATGTTGAAGAAATCTTTTTTGCCGATATTTTGAAACTTAGGGTCAAATTTTTTGAAGTAATCATCTATTTTAAAAATCAATTCATCTAACGTCGTATCCTTCAAATAGCTTTCCAAATCCGCAATAGTCCTCGTTGGAGAAACAAAATAATCACCGGTAAAATAAATTTGCTTTAAAAGGTTTCTCTTTTGATCGACTCTCGTGTAAGTCTTAAATAATCCGCCATCGCATTTATATATTTCGGAAATCATTTTCGTTTCCACAGGATCAAATTCATTTAAATAAACCCAATCCTCAGCCGCAAAATCGGCTCTATTTTCTTTTAAAAAATCTTCTTCTTTTGTTGACAGTCCGGATTTATAAAAATCGATGCCGAAATATTCCTCGAATCCGGAAAGAATGCTTGATTTTATATATTCCAACTCGGGTATGTAGCCGATAACGTTCTTAACGGAAGTTACTCTTGAAAGAATAGAATCGAAATTTTTGGACGTCAATTTTTCAACCGGAATTCTTAACGATTTAATCATATATTCGGGATTAAAATCTAAGAGCAACGTTCCTTGAAAAAAATAAATCGAAGACTCATAAGTACCTCCGGTACCGGAAATTTTGCGCCCATCGACCTCTATATCATTTCTCGGCCTAAATTTAGCATTAATACCAAGTTTATTAATTCCCTTTACGAAAGCACCGCAAATATTCTCGGTAAGTTTTTCAAGGCTGTTTATATTCAGTCCAATACTTTTAGAAGAAAATACAATCTCCCATCCAAGTTGCATCTCGTCGCAATAAAGCGCCCCGCCCCCGGTTATCCTCCTTCCTATTCCTATACCATTATCTTTGCAGTAATCCTGTCTTATCTCGCTAAACACGGATTGATGATATCCTACCAAGGCACACGGTTTAAATCTTAAAAAACGGAAAGTATCCTCTATCAACCCCTCTTTTCTAAGTTCGACAAGAGATCTATCCATGCATATATTAAATGAAAAATCTTGTAAACCCGTATCGATTACCCTAAACATCTTCTATTGTCCATAATCCGATTAACCTCCAAGCGTTATGGCAGGCAAGGCAGTTTCTGAAAAAATTAGGGAACAGCAAACTTCGGAAAATTTTGGTTTTAACCCCAATTTGATACTGAAGGGTATAATTCCTTCCGAAGGATATGCTATACCGTTCAATCCGGACTTTACCGCCAATTCTTCTATCTTAAATTTGTCTAATCCGTAAGGTCTTTCGCAACCTAAGAGAACCGGGGTATCCGTAAATTTTTTTCTGGCATATAAAAACACGTCGCCTATTTCTGAGGGAGCGGGTGGAGCGATATTTTCCATCTTAGTATTATGCATCGGCATAAAGCCTACCAGCACCAAAGAGGAAATATTATATCTGGAAATAATATCCACGGCATTATATTCTCCGGCTATATGTCCATGTTTTAACCCTATTACAACGTGAGGAGAGCACGGTATCCCCCTTTCCGATAAAAACTTCAGGGAATTCTCGTAATCCTTAACCGTAGCATTGAGATGATATATTTTTCGAATAGTATCTTCATCGCCTATAATGTCAAGCATTGCCGAATCCACACCGGAGTCATAAAGACCGTCTGCTATTGCCTCGGTAATAAGCCCGCAATGAACTATAACCTTAAGACCAAAATCGGCTTTTATTTTTCTTATTACGCCTATATAGGGAAGAATATCTACTATGCCTGAGCTGTCTGAGCCGCCGCTCAGCAAAAATCCCGTACCGCCGGATTCTTGTATCGTCTTGGCCTTATCATAAAGTTCGTCCTGCGTGAGCACGGAAGTCATAGATTTTAGTATTTCCGCGTTGCAGTGTTCGCATTTTAAAGAGCACGAACTACCCGTTATGGAAAAAGGAGGAAAAGAATCGGTTTTACTGTTTTTAAAATCCTCCGTTTCATAAGATTTTATGCTTGGGGCATAAAAATGTATTGCGGAATCGAAGCGTTCTTTTCTTATATTAAAGCCTTCCAAATACTCTTTACTTATATCCTCGTTGTATTCATAAAAACCCATAGTTATCTCTTTTTACAAATTATATCTTCTTCCTCAAGTTTTTTTGTATATGCGCTGACAGCCTCTTTGCCGGTTATAAAGGAATTTATATCCGATGCAGATTCTTGAAGAGGTCTTAATTTTGCTATCCATCCCCTGCCGTATGGGTCTAAATTAATAATATGCGAATCTTTTTCCAATTCCTCGTTTACCTCTACTATCTCACCCGTAAAAGGCACAGAAAACGGACCCACGTATTTGCCGCTCTCTATCGTAGCGGCGCTTTTACCCTTTTTAATAACTCTGCCTACGGCTTTAACCTCTGCATAGATAATCTTTCCGGCTAAAGATTGAGCGGGGTCGGTCATACCTACGGTAACGGTTCCGTCGTCGTTTTTTCTACCCCAAACATGATTTTCTATATCGTAATATAAATCTTCCGGAATATCACATTTATTAAAAATAGCCATTATATGCCTCCCGATCCAATCTTATATTTTAAAAATTATTCGCATTTAATTCCATCGGCTTCTATCTTTTTTTTGTAGGCTTCTACCGCTTCTTTTCCGATAAGAAGGTTTTTCTTATCCTCTTCGATGTTATCGGCCTTAATTTTACAAACCCAGCCCTTTCCGTAAGGATCTGAATTTATAATGGAAACATTTTCAACAACTTCATCGTTCACCGCGACTATTTCGCCGGAAAATAGAGCCGGCACTGGACCCACGTATTTGCCGCTTTCTACCGTTGCTACGGACTTTAGCTGTGCGATTTTACGTCCGACTTTTTTTGGAGTAATATATAAAAGCTTACCGGCTAAACTCTGTGCAACGCTGGTCATACCTACAGTAACGGTTCCGTCGTCTTCAAGTTTTCCCCACACATGTTTTTCTACGCTGTAATAGAGATCTTCCGGAATATCGCATCCATTAACTTTCGACATAATAAATTTCCCCCCTTGCTTAATCATTTAATTAACTTTTGTTCTAATAATACCTATAACTTTCCACTATCCTCAGGTATGCCGAACTCAGGCATATCTTTGCCTGCATTAGCACGGAAATGCCTTCTTTGCGCAAGCATCGTCGTTTCAGACATTCTCTACTTGCAATTTTGCGACAATACTAAATCGGCATTGTTGTTAGATTCGCAAAAGCCGTCATCGAATAATTTTAAGTCGCTGAACTCTTCGGCATCTTTTATTTCTTTGATGTCCTTAATAAGATGCCTCATTTTTGAATTTGCCAGATAGTATAGAAGTTTATTGCCGACTCTCTTGCAATCTACCATTCGAGTGTTTCTTAAAACGGCTAAATGCTGGGAAATATTGGATTGAGTTTTATCGAGGGCAGAAGATATATCGTTTACGCTAACCTCTTCGCCTTCAACTATACATAGGATTCCAAGCCTTATAGGATTAGATAAAAGCTTAAAAATATAAGCCAATTCTTTACATTTTCTGTTCAGACTATCGTCGCCGATACACAATTTCTTTCCCATTTTTTATTTTTTTCAGATGCAATACATAACGATTACGTGTATATTCTGAGTGTAGAATATACCAATTTGGATACGATTGTCAAGTAAAAACCGGGGACTAAAAATGTCTGTTTTTCGTCGATATAAAAATAAATCCAATCTAATAGTGTAATTACAGGATATGATCGTTAAAATTGTTCACGGATATCTTCCAGTCTTTTCCGTTAGCTAAAAGTTCGGAAAAAGCCTCACCTACCGAAAATTTATTATTTTTAATATAATTATTCCATAAATCGACAAAAAACTTTTTTTTAAGCCTCAAAGAGTCTACGGATAATTCCTTAAAGGTATTTAAGAAATCCCCTGTTCCTTCATTTATCCCGTCTTTTCCAAATAAATCGGTTAAATAGTTAAATCTGTACATATCCTCGGCAGAGTAATTTTTAGAACTCAATATCATCTCCTGCGCCTTTTGGACGCCGATTAAAAATGCCAATCTTAAGGCGGTATAAGAAGAAGATAATATTCCATATCTAGACGATATATCGGCAAAAACGGCAGTTTTTGCGGCAAGTCTAAAATCACACGAAGAAACGATATCCAAACCTATACCGCTTACAAATCCGTCAATAACACATACGACCGGCACAGGGGATTCTACGATATGCCTCGCCATCGTATTTAATATTGTTATGTAGTATCTCGCACCGTCTTTATCTAAACCGGCAATATCTTTTATTCTCGGTCCGGTTGCAAAAAAACCCCTGTTTGAGCTCTTTATTAATATCGCTTTTAAATCCAATTCCTCATCGAGATGTCTTTTGAATATTTTGATCAATTCGTTAATCTCTGCTATATCAAACGTATTTCTTTCGCCGAGATCTATTTCTATCTGTCCTATACAACTGTTCTTACAATCAAATCTTATCGGCATAGGTACTCCCTTATAATATGTTGTTATAAATTATCGTGAACGTCTTCCTTGCGCCATCTCCTACCCTCTATAATATAATAAAGTATCGGAATAACCACTAATGTCAATATTGTAGAGGCAAACATCCCGAAAATAAGCGCCCATGCAAGACCGTTCCATACGGGATCGGTTACAAGTATCATAGAGCCGAATATAACCGCAAGCGCCGTTATTATAATCGGTCTTGCCCTCATGGTTCCGGCTTCTACAAGAGCATCGATAATATTGTATCCTTCTTTTTTCCTTTCGTTGATAAATTCTAACAGCAGTAACGAATTTCTTATAACTATCCCTGAAAGGGCTATTACGCCTATCATAGACGTAGCAGTAAAGTATGTCCCCGTTATGGAGAACCCCGGCATTATGCCTATCATTTCAAGCGGTATTGCGCCCATAAGCACCACCGGGACTATAAATGAGCCGGTATAGCCGACTAACAGTATATATATAAGCAGTATGGCGACGCCCATAGCCGCGCCGAGCTGAGAGAAAACCTTAAGGGTAATATGCCATTCTCCACCCCATTCTATGTGATAACCCCTTGGAAGCGGATGTTTAAAAAAATGCAAAATAAGATCTAAATTAGCATACATCGGACTTCTGTTTATAACATTGCCATAAACGTAAACAACGGGTTTTAAGTCTCTTTCATAAATCATATTACGCAAATAGCCGTTTTTTATTTTGACCAAGGAGTTTAACGGCACCAATTTTTTTGCATAAGGCGCATATATCCATATGCTTGACAACATACCTGCGTTTATCCTGAACGAAGGGGGCATCCTCAGGAATATACCCTCCTGGTGCAAACGGTCATTCTTATGAATAGTCCCTATATTCATACCATTATTTAAAAGATAAAGCGTTTGAGCTATCATTTCGGATGTAATACCGAGCATAGATGCTTTATCTCTGCGTATTATAATCATAACCTTTTTAATTCTTTTTTTATAAGAAGAGTTTACGTCTGTTATTCCCTTAGTTTTTTTCATCTTTGCCTCGACAATTCGAGCGAGTTTTTCCTGCTCTCCATAATTTCTTCCGTAAATTCTTGCAACTATCGTAGCCTTTACTGGAGGTCCAGGAGGGCTTTCCAGAACCTTAACAACGGCATGATACTCTTTGCCTATTTTATGAACCACCGGTAGCACTTTTAAGACAAGCTCATGCGACGATACGTTTCTTTTATCCTTATTGATCAAATTTACTCGTATTTCGGAATACCAGCTTGCATTTCTAAAGTTGGAACCCCTTAAAAGTCCCGAAAAATCAACAACAGAATGCGTCCCTACCGTAACAATATAATTTTTTACCTGTTTAATCCGCTTTAAATAATTTACGATTCGCATAGTTGCTATATTTGTTTTTTGAAATGTAGAGCCGGGTTGCATATTCACCGTTACTAAAAAGGTATTGGTATTTGATACGGGAAGCATTTTAAACTTAACTATTTTAAAAGCCGGCAAAGCCATGGAAGAAATAAATAAAAATATTATTACCAATATAAAAATATATCTTTTCTTTTTGCTTAAAAGAAGAGGGGTTAATATTTTGGCGTATAAACCCTTTTTATTGCCCCTTTTTTGTTCTATAGATTCTTTTTTTCGAAGAAGCGCTATCCCCTTTTTATTGGCCATAAGTTTAAGATAAAACCAGGGTACTATAGTAAGCGCGACAAACAGAGAAACTATCATAGCTATAGGTACATTAAGAGGAATAGGCCTCATGTACGGACCCATCATTCCAGTAACGAACAGCATAGGGATAAATGAAACTATAACGGCTAGAGTTGCAAAAAAATTAGGGTTCCCTATTTCGTTTACGCCGAGGACGGCATAGCCCGGCAGTATATTTCTTTTTCGCGAAAAGACTCGTTCTATATTATCTATAACGACGACGACATTATCCACTAAAAGACCCAGCGAAAGAATCAGCGCGAATAAAGTAATTCTGTTCAACGTTTGATGAAACAGGAAGACAATACCCAATGTAAGCAGTAACATTATGGGAATAGTAAAGGCAACGATGAATGCTTCTCTCCAGCCCAATATCAGCAGCAGAAGCACTATGATAATAATAATGCTCACCCCTAAATGAAAAAGCAACGTATTTACCGCATCGTTTGCCTTTTTTCCGTGGTTTCTCGTTACCGTATAATAAACGCCCGCCGGCAGACTCGTTCTTACTATTTTATGAAACTTTGCGAGTACGTTATCTACGACTGTAACTGCGTTTTTCCCCTGTCTTTTTGCGATGGCTATGGTCACCGCCGGATAAATACCCTTAGCTCCGGTTATTATCTTATCGCCGCTTTCAAACTCTCTATAATACTCGCCTAAGCCGAACTCAGACAAAAAGTTGGAGGGCTCATACGCATATTTTACGGTTGCTACGTCTCTCAAGTAAACCGGTTTTCCGTTATGAACGGATATAATAAAATTTTTAACGGAATTTATGTGATAAAAATACCCACCTGCCGTTAAAAATGCCTTTTTATTATTGTTTTTAAGGAAACCGGCGAACAGTTCTACGTTCGTTTCTTTGAGCTCTCGTGCTATCATCAGCGGAGAAACGTTATAGGCTGCCATCTTTATCGGATTAAGATAAACATTTAACCGCTTATATTTTGCGCCGTTTAAAAAGGTAACGCCGGTTCCGTGAACAGAGTCTAATCTGCTTAAAATCCTATTTGCCACGGTAGTAAGGAAACCTGCACCATATTTTTTACTCCATAGCGTAATATCCAATATGGGAACATGGTTTACGTCGATTGGCTTAATTATGGGTCTCATTACCCCTTTGGGAATTTCGTCAAGATTGGAGAAGACCTTATTGTATAAATCGACGAGGCTTTTATCCCTGCTTGCGTTTACATGAAACTGTACGGTAACAATGGATTCCGAGTTCATGGATATAGAGTAAACATGCTTGACCCCGGGTATCTGCCACATCTTTCTCTCTAACGGCTTCGTTACTAAATTTTGAACCTCTTTTGCGTTTGCCCCCGGAAATCTGACTATAACGTTTGCCGCCGGAACTATAATTTGAGGATTATACTGCCTCGGTGTAAGCAATATAGCTACTGCGCCGAAGCATATGATAAATATAATCAGCAAAAGCGTTATCTTATTCTCTATGAAATATTCTGCAATCTTACCGTTAAAATTTTTATCCATCTATCCAAAAAACTCCTTATTTTATATGGTCGGCAACATTTGATGTATTAATTCAGTTTCGGCGTTACACGGCTGCCGGCGGTAATCTCATTTAAATTGCTCGTTATTACAGTCATTCCGGGAGTTAATCCGTTTAAAACTATAACAAATTTTTTATTATAAACACTACCCCTGCTCACCGGCTGGAAAATAACCTCTCCCGCCCCGGTCGCGACATAAACGCCCCATATGCCGAGTCGCTTTAATACGGCATTTTTTGGTATTAGAATAACCTTTTTACTGCCTATTTTAAAATTTGCAATGCCGTACATCCCCGGCATTAATCCTAAATTTCTATCCCCCGTTATACCTATCCTTACTAAAATAGAGTGAGAATAACGACCGGCAGATCTTACGACGGATATGATTCTCCCTACGACCGAGCCCTTAACTGCCGTAAAATTTAATTTAACCGACTCATTTCGTCTTAATTTATTATAATATTTGACATTTACGTATGTTTCAAATTCTAATTCTTTAATGCCGCGAACTGTCAAGAGCGTCTCGCCGGGGCTTACAAGGTCGCCGATATAAACTTTTTTTTGAGTTATAACGCCATTTATGGGGGAATATATATTTATATAATTCAAATAACTATGCGCTTCGTTCAAATCGGCTTTTGCGACATTATACCGCATAAACGTATTATCATAGGTCTGCTTTGAAACATAATTTTCTCCATACAGTTTTTTAATCCTATCGTATGTTTTTTTTGCATTTAAAAACCCGGCTTTTGCGGCATGATATTTAGACATTATTTCGGGAGCGCTCAATTTTAAAAGCAACTGCCCCTTAAGAGCCGTTTGCCCGTTATGTACGTTTTCAAATATTACATAGCCCATTATATGCGCCGATATTGCGGTGTTACTTAGCGATTTCACGTTTCCGGGAGATTTAAGGTAATTAGATACGAGTTTATACTTCGTCCTAACGGCTTTTACTTTCAATCCCGTTTTTGCCGTGCCGGATAGATAAGACTTTTTAGCACATCCGCTTAACGACAATGATATTAATGTAAATGCCGCCACAGTTAAAAAAGCATAAAAAATACCCCTTATTTTTTTTTTCGATGAATCCATTTTTCACTCCCTAATATGATATAAAAAATATCAAATTGCATATATCTATATATCTATATATCTATATATATGATTATTAATATATTGCATATGGTATCATTTTTATACATTTCAAGTCAACATTTTTTATGACAAAAATCCTTAATCCGGGTAAATCAACCCTGTTTTGCAAAATTTATTACGTCTATTATAGGAAGGTAAATCGCCAGCGCGAGAAACAGCACCATTCCGAAGATTATCGTTAAAAGAGCAGGCTCTATGCTCGCTTGAAGGATACTTAATTGATGGTCCAAATCTTCGTCGAAGTAATCGGCTACCTTGGTAAGCATCTCGTCGATATGCCCGGTTTCTTCTCCTACACTCACCATCTGAATCACTATACCGGAAAATATTTTTGAATTTTTAAAACTGGTCGTAATGGACTCTCCCCTTATGACATCGGATTGTATTTCGTCGATCTTGTTCGTAAAAAATTTATTATTTACGGCATCCCTGATAAGCTCAAACGACCTGTTTATCGGAAGTCCGCTCTGGAATAAAAGTCCGAAAATTCTGGTAAACCGGCTCATCATGGACTTATAAAAAATGCCGCCGAATATAGGTATTTTCAGCTTATGCTCGTCCCACCACAACCTGCCTCCGGATGAACCCATGTATAATTTTACCCCGACAATAAGCGCAAACGCAGCGCCCAAAATTATATACCAGTAATTTACGAAAAAGCCGGATATAGCAACAAGGACTCTTGTCTCTAATGGAAGGGGTACGTTAAAACTCCTATAAAGCATAGCAAATTTAGGTATTACGAACCCCACTAAAATCACTACCGCAATTATAATCGCCGATAAAACTATCTTGGGATAAAAAGTGGCGCTTTGCACCTTTGCTTTTACCGCCATATCTTTTTCCATCAGAAGGGCGAGCCTTACGAGTACGTCATACAAAAAACCGCTATTTTCGCCTACTTCAACCATATTTACGTAAATTTCGGTAAAAACATTCGGATGTTTAGAGAGACTTTTATAAAGCGTCTGACCGCTTTCCACATCCCGTTTCACTTCCGACAGAACATTTTTGAGTTTTCTGTTTTCGGTAAATTCTATGAGCGAATCAAGACTTCTTGTCAGGGGCACGCCGGATTGATATAGCGTAGCTAATTGTCTGGAAAATATAATTACGTCCTTTTTAGAAATCCTTTGAAAAGCAGGAAAAACGTCTCCCCATGAAAAACTCATCGCTTCTTCCACCGAAATAGGGATAAGCCTCAAGTCTTCTATTTGTTTTTCTGCCGAGATAGAAGAAACCGACTCTATTTTTCCGACTACAAGTTTACCCTGCCTATCCCTTGCTCTGTAATTATATATAGCCATATAAGAACATAACCTTATTTTAAATAATAATAAATATTATAATACAAATAGCTCGTCCAAGTCTAAATATTTTGCGTAGCCTGAAAAACCTCTTCGAGAGTCGTAATCCCATTTATAACCTCTTTAATGCCCGCCATTCGCAAGGGAACGAACCCGTTTTTTATAGCAGCGCTACGCATTTGCGAGGTATCCGCTTTCTCAATTATTAATTTTTGAATACTTCTGTCTAGTATTAAAATTTCCCGTATACTCAATCTTCCGTAAAAGCCCGTTCCTCTACACAGGCTGCACCCGACCTCTTTGTAAAATTTAAAATTGCCGCCGACGGGAAGACCTATGTCTTCGATTAGTTTTTGATCCGGCAAGTAGGGTTGTTTACAGTTATCGCAAAGTCTTTTGACCAACCTCTGCCCGATTATTCCCTCAATAGAAGAAGAGATTAAAAAAGGTTCTATTCCCATATCGACTAATCTTGAGATGGCGTTTAAAGAATCCTGTGTATGAAGCGTAGAAATCACGAAATGACCGGTCAATGCAGCCTGAATAGCAATCCTTGCCGTCTCCTCATCCCTTATTTCACCGACAAAAATAATATCAGGGTCCTGTCTTAAGACCGACCTTAAGGCATTAGTAAATCCAAGCCCGCCCTTTTTATTTACTTCTATCTGGTTGACGTATTTTATTTTATACTCTACAGGGTCTTCTACGGTAACAATGTTTTTATTTATAGTATTAAGCTCGACGATTATAGAATACGCCGTCGTTGTTTTGCCGGAACCGGTCGGACCGGTAATCAAAAATAGTCCGTATTTTTTACGGATTATTTGTAAAATTTTTTCTTTTTCATTTTTATCAATGGACAGTTTAGAAATCTTAAGGACATTGGAAGATTTATCTAATAGCCTCAGAACCGCCTTCTCTCCGTTTATGGTCGGAACTACGGAAACCCTGATGTCCATAGCCTTTCCCCCTATATTTATATCAAACCTTGAATCTTGGGGATTTCTTTTTTCGGCAATATCCATATTTGCCATTATCTTTATTCTTGCGATAACCGGACCGAAAAAATGCAACGAGATTTTTTTTGCTTCGAAAAGATCTCCGTCAACCCTTTCCCTCACGATAATTTCATCTTCAAGAGGTTCTATGTGTATGTCTGAAGCCCTATTTTTAGAAGCAGATAATATTATGTCGTTTACAAGTTTAATAATATTAATATCTTCGGATTCAAGAATTTCTTTAACCGCAACGGCAGACGGTTGAGGGAGCGGAGGCAATAAGGAACGCGCGCCCGCACCGATATTATTCGCAGTAAACGCTACATCTCCATGAATAGTACTTTGGCCTTTTCCTGTTTTAGACACGTCCTTGGCTATCCATATAAAATTAATAGCTTCAACGATCTCGGCATCTTTCGCTAAAATTATTTCTATATCGCGACTTATATTTCTTTTTAATGCATCCGTTGCAAACACGTTTAAAGGGTCGGATAATGCAACGGTAAGAATACCGTCTGACAGGCTTATCCCTATCATTTTAAACTGCCTTGAAAGAGCTTCGGGTATAAGTTTGCCGATTGCAGGGTCTATTATTATTTTAGACAGGTCTATTTTTTTTAATCCAAGCTGCGATGAAAGAGCATCCAATATATTGTCTTCCGAAAGTATTCCGAGAGATATCAATGCGCGACCTAATCTTAAGTGCCGCCCCCTTCCTTCCGCAAGGGCGGTTTCGAGCTGCGTGGGGTTCAATAATCCCTCTTCTATGAGTATCTCCCCTAACTTTTTAGTCTTGGAGAAGTTATTGATTATTATGCCCATTTTTATTACGCTCCTTTTGCATTCGGCTGCCCGGAATATGGTTTCGCCTCTCCCACATTAAGAACTTAATGCATGTGCGCATTTCATTATGTTGCCAAAATCTTCCGCTTCCGTTTGACCGGGAGCCGTGGCCCCGTAAGGCGAAGAGCAATATGCAAGATATGAACCGTAAATTAAGGAAAGGGCCCTCGTAATTTTGCCCTTTTCGCCCATGCCGAAAACGATAAATTCCGGAAAAGAATCCGCATCAGTCATTTTTATCGAATGAAGCGTCCGGTTTTTTTCTAAAACACAGGGAACATCGCTTTCCGAAATAACCGTATCCGCAAGTTTAAAATAATCTGCGCCCAAATAAAGTGAATCTATATAAAACCTTATTGCAGTCGGCAAATCCACCTGCCCGCCAAAGTCGTGCACAGAAAGAATAACTTTTGAATTTTTTGAATGGGCAAAATCCACGAAATTTCTCGTAATATGTCTTTCCGATATGTCTAATTCCGTATCGCAAATGTCTATACCCAATTCTACAACCGATTTTAAAAATCTTATCCTTCCAAGGTCGTTACTTATCCCGTTTTTTTGCTGCCTTTTGAATATAGATGTCACACGGTTGACGTTAAAGCCGGCACTTCTGTTCGTTCCTATAGTTTTAATGCCCATATCCTTTGCGTAAGAAATCAGTTTGCCGACCTTCCCTAAAACAATCGGATCGTCAAACTTATCTGCATCAGCCGTTTCTTTAATCGTATCAAATCTAAACTCTACGAATTTTACATTCTTACTTTTTGCATAATCTACAACGGCATATATGTCGTTAAGTTCGAGATTCCCGACAGAAATACAGATCCTCGGCATTATTCTCCCCCGTTTTTTTTATTTTTTTTAATCTTTTCGCATGCCGTTTCTTCGCCAAATCCCCACTCGTCGGAAGGAAACTCTTCAACTACCGTCCAGACGTTTTCTTTGTTTATGCCGAGGCTTTCCGACACACTCTTGGCAACCGATTTAATAAGATTTTTCTTCTGTTCCTTCGTTCTTCCTTCAAGCATTTTAATGGACACAAACGGCATATTCCCTCCTGAAACATCTTTAAGTTAAGTTCTTAAAAATTATAACAAATATAATATTTTTAGACAATTTTAATTTTATTCATTGATTTTAACCAATCGGTTTATTATAATTTAAATAAATTATTAAATGAATATGGAGAAATACTATGCTTGTAACATTAAAATCAAAGCTCTATTTTCTTATGGCAATCTGTTTTATTTTTATTCTCGCTGTCAGTTTAATGCTTATTTACTATAATAATACCTTAAAAAGAGAAACCGTTAACATGAATATAATCTCCAGAATGGCAGGCAATATTAAAGACATACGGGGTAATCTCTTGCGGATTATACTTTTGTCCCGCATAAAAACGCTAAAAGTTAACGGAATAAAATCCAAAAAAACAAGGGCTGAGATAGAAAAAATTTACAATACGAAAATAATAAAATTGGCAGGCGATTCAATGCCGGAATTTCTTAACGTAGGCAACGCATTAACAGGTTATACTAAAGGGTTTGAAAATGTTGGAGCCGCATCTGTTTTTGGAGTCCCTAAATCGGAATTGCATAAGTTTTCGTCTAAAAAAATGACGACCCTGCTTGGGGGGCTGAATAGCAACTATTATATCATGAAACCGATGGTCCAGAGGCTTTTGAGATATCCCTTATTATGGGGTGCAACGATGAGTCCGACATATCTTAGGAATAACCTTGATCCGATGACTGCTCAAATAAATAAAATATATAGCTCGGTCCAACAGTCTTATTACGGCAGAATCAAATTGTTAGATTACATTTTCATCGCGTTCCCTATCTTATTCTTGATATGCGCTATTATAATTACGTTATATTTTAAAAATACTCTTCTAAGAGTATTAGATATCGTCAACGATAAAATCAAACAGATCGCCTCCGGCGACCTTACTTCTAAGATAGAAATATCCGGCGTTCATAAAGAGAGCGAAATCGGCATTATTATCGAACAGGTAAACATCTTAGTCGATTCGCTGTCTAAGCAGGTCAAGGGCATTATTGACACGTCCGACTCTTTGAGTTCTCAATCCGAAGAACTGAATGCATCTTCTAAAGAATTTGAAGAAACTATAGGGCAAATGAGGGAGAAGGCTTTATACATAATAGAATCTATTAAACAGATGTCCATTGCAATTATTGAGGTGGCTAAAAATTCTTCCTCCTCTGCACAAAAAGCGGAAGAAACGGAACAGGTTGTGGATTACGGTACTAAATCCGTTAAAGAGGTCGCCAACGAAATGAAAAACATTGAGCAAACGGTCTCTGCCGTTTCAGATACGATAACGGAACTCGGTACCTCATCCGTACATATAGGAGAAATCATAAACGTAATAAATGATATAGCCGATCAGACCAATCTCCTTGCTTTAAACGCCGCAATAGAAGCGGCAAGAGCCGGAGAACAGGGAAGGGGTTTTGCGGTAGTAGCCGACGAAGTAAGAAAACTTGCCGAAAGAACCACTAAGGCAACGAAGGAAATAGAATCTAAAATATCAAGCATACAAAGAAACACTCAAGATGCCGTTAATTCTATGCAAAAAGGAAAACAGGAGGTTTCCAACGGAGCTGAAATAGCCGCCAAATCGGCTAAAACAATATCCGACATAAATATTTTAATGTCTAAACTCAAGGAAATGATTACGCAAATTGCAACCGCTTCCGAAGAGCAGTCTCAAGTCAGCGAGGAGATATCTCTTTCATCGGAAGAAATAATTAAGGCGCAGGATAATGCACAGGCAGGATCCAGGCAGGTTATCGCTTCATCGGAAGAACTTGCAAGAATGGCGGTTATTCTATCCGATACAGTAAAGGTTTTTAAAGTTTAAATAAAAATAAAAATTAGCCGATTTCTTGATTTTTTAAATTTTATGCCTTATAATTAAAATAGATACGGGTTTTATATTTTATAATAACTCATTTATCGGTCGTTTTGTTCCGTTTGTTTTCATAATTTGGGACAGAATAATTGCCGAATGTGATGTCCTCCTAACCTGCCGGCCATCAACAACTACTTCCGGCAGGTTCTCTTCTATAAGGTTGCGTCTCTATTACGCTAATTTCTTTTACCTCGTCCGGTTGCCCCGCGCATACCACAAGAACTACGGTTTTGATATTAACTAAGGCGGCATGAGAATGTCCTTCTGGATTTAATATGTAATCTTCGGGAAGCAATCTCTGCTCTCCGTTCCTGAGGCAGTACCCGCCTTCAAGTATATAGACATGTTCGTCCGAACGGGCAACGGCCACCGTTCTGATTATTTTTTCTTCGGGCGGGATAAATTTAATCAAATAGGCTATCCCCTTCCCGTTTTCAAGCCTATCGGTCAACCGTTTTATAAATACTATTTCTTTGTCGTCATACAATATATCTTTTCCGTAGATAGAACTTGCGGGAGTCCAACTTGTTTCGGGGGTTCGTATAAAAATGGCATCGGTTTTCATTTTTTCTCCAAAAAATTATATTTGCTTTATATCTCGTTATTTTATGCCGAATGTTACCGCAAACTTGTGGAATTTATACGCGCAGTCCGCATCTCTAAAGCAGGCATCTTTAAGCCGGTTTATCTGCTATTCTACCGTAGATCCCCTGTCTAATTTTAATCTTTCTTTAGCCCCGCCGAAGTTGTATTCGATATAATCACCTATTATATAATTTATGTTTTCGTTATCTGCAAATCTGGTTTTTGCTATATCTATCATCTCCGGTGATATATCGATGAGGGTTGTATCGAAGTCGGGTATTTTTCAAGAAGGAAGAAAGGAGGTCAATAAGCCTGCCCCCGCACCTATATCAAGAACTTTAAGCGCTCCGGATGCCTTATGAATTAAAGAAACAGATACGGAATAAAGGTCGTCAAAACACGGAATCAACTTCTTTCTAATGGAATCAGAAACATCCCTTATTTTTTCATTCATTTAACCCGTCTTCTTATTATAGAGTAATTAAGCCCCTAAGTTCAAGGGAAAAATGGTCGCTGAAATACATTAAGATTTTTAAACAGCGTCATCGACATAACTTCTGGCGGTTCATACAGTAAATCTATACCCGTAAAATTCCTTAATTTCACCCATTTTGAAGTGTCTTATCTTTCTGCATTAGAAACAACACTATATTTTTAAAATCCCTCTGATTTCGGCGATATCTTTTTTGTTTATTGTCTTTAAGGCAACCGACAAACCGGAGTATATGATAATTCCGGCGATAACGCATACAATTAAATCGGGAAATATCATCTTGATAATGTCGACTAATAATGCCATTGTTGCCGATATAGCCAATACTTTTATAAAATTAATAATGTTAAACGATATTTTTTTTATATGCTTCAAGGAAAAGACTGCCAAGCTGCAGCACATTATAATTTCGATCGCAAGGCCGGATATTGCCCCGCCGTAGACCCCGTATTCTTTGATAAGTAAAAAAGAAATTATCAATCCTCCGACAGTTGTAAAAAATGCCGATAATATCAAACTTCTTCTATCGTTTAATGCCGTAAAAAAACCAAAAAATGCCGAGGATATGGAGACAAAGAATACCGACCATATCATAATTCTCATAAGTTCCGCACTAATTGTGAAATTACCCCCGAAAAGCTTCAAAATCAATAATTTGCTTATTACGAATCCCCCGAAACTAATGGGTATCGAAAATGTATAAGCAAATCTTATAAGCTCACCCATCATCGATGATTGTTTCTCTTTGTCATTTTTTTGTATAGCCTCTGAAATTATAGGAATAAAGGCTCCCGTAGTCAAATTAAATAATATAAAAATGAAAACAATAAGTCTGTTGGCTATATAATAAAAGCCGATGCCGCTATTGTCGGCAAATATTTTCAGGAACAAAACAGGAAAACTCGCATAAATGACGATAAAGCCGGAAACTACCCCGAACGGAACACCGTTTGAAATAAGATGTTTAAAATTATTTATACTGAAATTAAATTTAAAAATTTCTTTTATTCCGTTTAGAAATTTAGCCTGAATAGAAGCCGTTAGGAATGTGCCGATTAAAAAAAACAGCACGGCTATCATATAGTAATTCTTGTTCAGTACGAAAAGGAAAACGCCGGCAAGGTAAGTCAACTTCCCTACTAATACCGATAAGGATAAAATCTGATTTTGTCCTAATGCCTTTATCGCCCAGTTAAAATTAAAGGTATTTATCATCAGGGCAATCGATATCAATATCATCATATCTCTTTGAACTTGATCGAATTTAAATAAAACGGCAATGATAATCATTAATGCCGCAGATAATAATGCCGCTACGATATTGAACGAAAAGATATTTCCTATAATTTTATCCGCATTTACCTTATCCTTGGAAATCGCAGCTTCTCCGTATGCCGATAAACCGGAATCCGCAATAATAGCAAAATATCCGAGAAAAATCAGAGAAAAGGCATATTCTCCATATACCGAAGAGCCGAGTCTTTTTATTAAAACGATATTTATTACAAGCGCAAAAATACCTGAGATAAAAGTGGATATATAGAGCAATCCTAAATTTTTAATAAACCTTTGTTTGTTTGAATGCATTTGACGGCAAGTTTATTCATGCTACCTTTTAATTAATTATATTATCCTGCAAGAATGTTGTATAATTTTTTCGCGGCTTTTTCCCATGTAAATTTCTTAACTCTCATAAACCCTTTATTGATAAGATCCTTTTTTAATCCTTCGTTAAATGCAAGATTTTCTAATATATGAGAGATATGGATAAAACTTTTCTCCTACACCCTGAATTATATCTACATTATCATAGACCTGCAAAATGTATTCAAATAATTTATAGGATTATATTTTAATTTTATTTTATAACGTTATATTGTTCTTTAAGTTTTAAAATTGTGTTGCACCCTTTTTCATAAACGATATCGTATTTCCCCGAATATTTAAGAGAATTAAATTTATTTAATAACCTGGCATCTCTTATTTTATCATAAGGAATGAATCGACAAGAGGAAAAAACTACATAATCCGCGGATTTAATTCCGGCAGGAAATACGTTAATAACATAATGCTTGTAAAGCTGCGAACCGACAAAATTGGAAGCGGAAATCCAGTACTTCGATTTAATCCTCCTAAAAGCTTTTTTAAGGTCATTGGGATACATATTTTGTTCATACTTATAGTTTTCTAAATTGAAGATATTAGAGAATCTAAAATTTGTAATTGACGAATAGTTTTGAATTATGACAGATAATATTAATATCAGACCGACAAAAAATACGGCAAAGTATCTCTTGAACGGCTCGAAATCAGTTTTATCTATAAAGTTTACGGTATGTTTTATGCCGTAAACTGAAGCTAAAACGAAAAACGGAACAACAAAATATGAATATTGCAGAATCAAAAATGGCTCGGAATAATAAAAATGTCCGGGATAAAAACCTGCCAACCAGCAAACCAATAATGGCAATAATGTAATGAGGATATATTTTTTTGAAAATAAAGGCATAAAACCTAAAGCGATAAGTAGATATAATAAAAATCTAAAATTATATCTTATATTAACAAGCAAAGTGTTAACGCCAATTGAAATAAACCCCGTTATATTCCCTTTTTTAAGGTATTCTACGCCATCGGTAATAATCGGATAAATGGAATGACTCGTTCCTGCTCCCCATCTTCCGGTCAAACCGGGATTAAGATGCGGCAAAATATAAAATAGCGTAAACAATCCGTAAATCCATCCTATAGATATCAATATTATGATATGTTTTTTTTTAAAACCGATTAAACTCATAAATATTGCGATGGATGTTACATATAGAAAAGAGTCCACTTTTGTAATTAAAACAAGAAAAGAAAACAGGTACAGATAAAACAATCTTCTTTTCAGGGCAAAGTACAAAGCAAAGCTTATAAATGGAACATAAAAAACGGAAATGTGAAAATCGAACATATTTCCAGTATGGATCTGCGGATTAATAAGTATAAGAAGCGGTCCGATGAATCCCCACTTCTTACCCAGTATATCTCTGCTTATATAATAAAACGGAAAAGCGCTTACGCCTATTAAAAAAGATTGAAGGACAAGAAAGAAGGAAACGTGGGGAATCAGCTTGTAAATAAACCCGAGCAGAATATATAAAATTTCAAAATAACCGGATAAGAGACTTGCGTGATTGCTGTTAAAGAAATTAAAGTGACCTATCGAAATCAACCAAATAGTATGCATCTCTACGCCAAGATCCAATATTGCCGCATTAAAAGTTTGATATCTTAGGATTGTGGCGATAGAAAATATTACAGTATATAAAATACAAAATAATATGGGAATGTAATTTTTTGCCAATATTTCTTTCAAGCCTTTATGATTACTGCTCCTACCAATTGCGGGCAAAATTTAAGAGCCCTCCTTTGCTTTTATGTTTTTTTTATTCTTATTTTTTTTCAACATTTGCTTGAGAGAATCTATTCCTTCAACCGTCACCGTTACGATTAAAAGATAAAAAACTATCATAGCAAAACCATTGGCAAGTTTTTCATTACCCGACAGGTATATAATCATTGTTATAAAAAGAATAAACATAGCGGCTAACGAATAGGGCGCAGAAAGTCTTGATTTAAAAAATTCAATCTTGTTAAAATATCTTTCTCTCAAAAGATAGCGTACCCATAATCCATATAAAAAAACGAGTATCAAGCCAAGCCATTGAAATCCGAACCCGACATGACCATGAACAATTCTGGATATCATATTAATAGCAAGTATCAAGCCTATAATATGTAATGTGATGAATACAATATTGTTTAAGATATTTTTCATTTTAATTTAGCATATTAGTTTATTTTTTTTACGGATGCCACTTTAAGTTTAAAAAAGTTATTTCTTACTCTTGTTATATTGTAAATTCCTTTTTTTAGATACATTTTTTGAGATATAATGCTGGTGTTATTTTTAAAAATGCCATTAAATTCTTTTAAAGATAAATCAAAATCTTTTAAATAAATTTTTCTACCACTAAATTTATATAACGGTTCATTTCTTACGATATTACTTAATAACAACAGATTTGGTTTTGAATATCGAATTAAATAAATATTTTTGCTTATTTTAAAATTATAGTCATAAGGGATGGTCAGTTGTTTTGATTCAAAACTTATTGTAATATTGTCCACTTTTTTTAAATTAACTTTTTTTAAATTAAATACGAAGTATAAACTGTCATTCAATAAATAATATTTTATAGGAACTTCAATTATTTTAGTTTTGTTAAAATTAATCAGCAAGCATTTTAATTTTTTAAAGTTTTTTGCCGATCTTTCATTATATGCCCCGTTGATATGAAATTTTATTAAGCCATAACGAAAATGCATAAAATTTATATTATTTAATTTTATGGTAAACCTTCTCGTTGTGAAATTAATCCCATTGACGTGGTTTAAATCGACATACTTAAATCTTATGCCTTCATTTACGGTATTAATTATGTCTGAAGTCATTGAAAGAGTAAAAAACGATTTCTTTAAAAATTTAAAGAGGTTGGCATTAAAAGATTTTATAAATTTCAACCTCTTTTTATAAGCAAATTTATTTGAAACCATATTAAAAAAATCTATCTTACCCTCGTTATTATAATGTAAGTTTTTTGAAAAGCTTAAAAACTTCGGGTATTTGAATGGAAGGCTTTTGTAATAGAAATGTCCGCCGGCTGTATTTATTTTTTTGTCAAAAGCAAAAACCCTTAAACCCTTAAATATGGGGTAACGCATATAATAATGTCTGCCGTACCAATAATCATCGTTATTGCCTCGTAGAACAAAATATTTGATAGAATTATCTGCCTTAATATGATAATTTTTAAGTATTTCTTTTAAAATATGCTTATTCGTAGTCCAGTATTTATAAAAATTTAGTCTATTAAAGTAGATATATATATAGGTTGTTTTATTGTAGTAAGATTTATCTTCATTAAATTCTTTACTTGTTCTTATTTTAATCCATTTGTGGTTTATAGGAATCAAAATATTTTTATAAAAATATTTTGATTCGATAGAATGCGGCAATAAGGGACTAAATACGAATCTATAAAAATATTTTAATTCGGTATAATGCGGCAATAAGGGACTAAATACGAATCTATAAAAATGTCTGACCATCTTATTTTTAATGAGCTTAATATGCTTAATTTTAGTAAAGTAGTCAATCATAAATATTTCATTTAATATTTTATGAATTAAAACCTCCTTTACCGTTTTTTTTGAACCGGAATTAAAAAATTCTGATTTGAATACATTATTTTTCTTAGCCTTCCTGATATCTTCCGAGAGCACTTTATGAAACAGTCTGCTCTCACTCATAAAGCTGGTAAAATATCTTTTATATATGAATCTTTCAAATACTGTTTCTAACGGTAAATAATTCGGAGATATTAATTCTAAATTAATAAATTTGACATAACCCTTTTTATGAGGATATTTCTTTACGATAAAATGAATCCTAAAAAGATTCAATCCCCTCCGCCCCTTAATCTTTCTATTTTTTATTAGACGATGAAGATTTACTAACCCGCCGTTAGTCAAATCAAACTGCTTGGAAAAATATACCTTGTTTTTCAGTTTGTATTCGATATATGCTTTTACATATTTTATTCTGCCTTCTATTTTAAATCGCGGATAAAGATATAGAAACTTATCCATTCGAACCTTGGGTTCTTTATTGTTTGGAGTTTTAGTCAGTTTTATGTAACCGTTCCCTCTAACCCTTCCTAATACAGTATAATTTTCAAGTATATCTTTCGAAGGAATAATAATCGGCGTATACATAATTCTATCCGCCAAATTAGGGTTAGAAAAAGAAACATAAAATAAAATAAATGGGGAGGAGCCTTCTCCCGATATCTTAGCCTTGAATATTAAATGACGATACGGGTGTCTATAAAATTTATCCATACCTTGTTTATTCAATAAAACCCCGGAATTATAAGCATATAAATAATTATTTATGGTCAACTTTGGAATTTTACTAAACATTTCCGTTCGAGCGATCGTATATCTTTTATGAAAATACACCGTTATTGGCTCAATATATGTTGCGAGTTTGTAATAACCGGTTTTTTTTATACGAATTATCTTAAGTACTACTTGATTCTTAATCGTTATAGGGGGAATCGTTAAAATTTTATAGATTCTATATGAAATAAATATAATCAAAGCAATAAAGAACCACTTAAGAATCTTAAATCTATTTTCCCATAATTTTAGTCCTATCCCGGACAACCGGATACTTATCGCCTTTATATCGTAAATTATTTTTTTATCAATATTCATATATTTTGTACTGCCTCAAATATTATTATCTGATGTATCAGTTGTATTTTTTTTATTCTTTCTTTTTTTGATAGTGTCGTAAATCAAGTATATACCGAAAATCGCGATGGACAAAACGGATACAATGATGCCGATATACAACAGCCTCTGAGGCCAATAATTAATTATCAGTTCAAAATCAATAGTTCCGTTTTTATTTACTTTATAATACCTCGGACCTAATTTCTTGATATAATTTAAATCAATCCACCACGAATTTGCATAACCGTTAGCGATAAAATGATATTTATCGGGCAACGGTCTTTCAAATAAAGTCTGAAAAATATGCCCTTTTGGAATATTATTGTTCTGTACAGTTCCGTTTATATCCTTGGAGATAAATTTATCACCTGTGAAAGTTATATTTTTATTGGCAATAGCCCGCTTTAATATTCTATTGTTATCGTTTAAACTATTACTCGAATTATTAATACTTGCACTCTCAGGATAAACCTGCGGGTAAACATCCCAGCTTTTCAAATACCTTAAATTAAAGATAAGAGGGAAGCCTGCCCTTGCATTATGTACTATAACCGCATATTTTGAGGGATTAATTTCTTTAAACTCAATAGTCGGAGCAGTAATTTTTTTTGCAGTTTCGGATATCTTTAGTATTTCAGAGGAATTAGAAATATCTAATATTTTATCAGTTACTGAATATTTATTAATAATGTTATCTAATTCGTAGCTTTTTATTCTTTCTAAATGCTTGTTTCGAGAAAATAACTTCGCAAATACCGCCGTTCTGGCCTCAAAATTATTCTGCAGCGTAATTGGTATCATATAATTATCCAAGGTATCTAATTTTAATCTTTGCCTTACAAATATTACCCTGTTAGGCGTCCATACCTTAAATAGAAAATATTTATCAGATAATTTATATATATCAAGTTTACCGAAGCTTTTCGCTAATTTTAAGCCTTTTGAGGCATTCAATATAGATTTTATTTCCGGCGTTGGTATGTATTTTAAATAATGAGTTAAACCAACAAATCCAAATTTATTATTTTTATTACCCTGTATCATATCGTTTTGCACGATAACATACCTTGCCGAAGTCATGCCTAACAAAATACTTAAATTCGGATAATTATGATTTTGAAAATCAATAAGCAAATACGTAAAATTACGCGGCAATTGTACTGAAAATGTACTGTGTTTATACAATAAATAAAATTTTGGGCCTCCATCATCATAGCCGAAATGCCAATTGAGAGAAGTATCATAGCCTGCATTTGGCAGTATAAATATATTGTAATTTATTTTGGTACTACTCAGAAAATTTTTCGCAAGGTCATAATAATGCGGGACTCTTACTAGCATGGTAACTTTTTTACCACTCCGAATCCCATAACCGTTGAAGAGTTTATTCGACCACCCCGGATAAACATATATTGCGGATGAAATAATCATTATGAATGATAACACTGCAATGCTTGTTTTTTTTCCAATATTTTTTCTTATAAATTTATATATTATGGCTGAACCTGCGCCGAATAAAATAGAAGCGGGGACAATCACGATCCCCGCAAAGTCAGCTTGATCAAGGTATACATAATGATACGGTAGAAGTGTTAAAAACCATAACTTGAGATTTCCAAATGGATGTACGTATGCTAAATAAAAATAAATCCCGATTAAGTATAATAATGAAAAGCTAAAAAATTTCTTAGGATGTTTTATAACGGGAATTATCATTATAAAAGCAATGAGGAATCCTATCAGGATAAAAAATGAATTATGATAGATTTTTTCATAACCGATATGCAAAAACCAGAAATCACTTTTGGATAGCGTATTTCTAAGGATATTTACAAGATTGCCTTTTCCTCCCCAGTTTTTATATGCGTGACTAAAGTTTGCTATGACAGCTTTTTGAGACGAATAGCTATCAAACATCTGGTTATAAAATGGAAATATCCACCAACTATTTGTCAGCAGAATTATGAAAAGCATCTTCAGAATATAATTTATTTCTTTTTTTAAATGCAAGCCGCCATCTTTTAAAAATAGATAAAAAATAAGGAACAAAATAACCCATGATGAGGAAACATAAATTGGAAAAAAATATAGATTAATAGTAAACAGTGAGATAATTAACGATATAACTAAAAAATAAAATAAATTCTTATTTTTTAACGCTTTCGTTAAGTAGTATAGAATAACA
>VAOX01010447.1_pt1 | contig 141010 bp, 132 predicted proteins | sample 3393891 | NCBI WGS metagenome assembly VAOX01 (sample SAMN08290429, study PRJNA428436) | hydrothermal vent metagenome | isolation source: Deep-sea hydrothermal vent chimney | place: Indian Ocean: Southwest Indian Ridge | depth 2822 m m
TTCGGCATTAAACGAACAAAACTGAAACGAGGCTTGTTTTATTCTTCAGCGTTCATCCGTTTTATTGAAGCCAAGACCAAGTTGGATTTTTTATTTTACGGTAACGGCTCCCCTATTGACCTAAGCGCATAACTCTAAGTATAACCCCTAAATCTATTTAACCCCTATTTAATCCGCGTCTTTTAGGGGGTATAATATATCTCTATAGCCCCAGATCAGCAAAACAATCAATCACATAGTCAAAATAAGGGGCCTTGTATACGAAATTACTGCAGGGAGGCAGTTATGAACAAGCCACGTCTACTGGATCAAGTTAGAGAAGTCCTTCGGGTTCACCATTATAGTCTGCGCACCGAAGAGGCATACACGCAATGGATTCGCCGCTTTATTTTTTTCCATAACAAGCGTCACCCGCGCGATATGGGTGAATCAGAAGTTACTGCTTTTCTAACATATCTTGCCGTCAAACGGAATGTAACTTCGTCAACCCAGAATCAGGCGCTGTCTGCCATTCTTTTTCTCTATAAAAAGGTGCTTAAAATTGAGCTTGATTGGCTGGATAATGTTGTCCGGGCGAAACGTCCTTCACGCATTCCTGTTGTTTTGGCAAAGGAAGAGGTTATCCCGCTCCTGGAATCGCTACAAGGATTAAATAGCTTGCTTGGTTATATGCTTTACGGAACGGGCATGCGTCTTATGGAACTTTTACGCCTGCGCGTAGGTGACATTGATTTTTCCTATCGGCAGATAATTATCCGTTCAGGGAAGGGGGCAAAAGATAGATCGACTATTCTTCCTGAAAAATTAATTCCTGACATTAAAAAACAACTGCAATATGCGAAGAAAATTCATGATGCCGACCTGTCAGAAGGGTATGGTAGGGTTTATTTACCTTATGCACTGTCCCGAAAATATCCGAATGCTGAAACTGAATTGCTATGGCAGTATGTTTTCCCATCTACTCGGATGTCAGTTGACCCACGCACAAATGTTCTTCGCCGACATCATTTTTTTGAAAAAAACCTGCAACGTGCTATAAAAAAAGCCGCGTATGACCTACACATGGACAAGCGAGTTACAACACACACGCTACGCCATTGTTTTGCCACTCACCTTCTTGAACGTGGTACTGATATGCGCACGGTACAGGAACTTCTAGGCCACAAGGATATTAAGACCACGCAAATCTATACTCATGTATTGAAGCGTGGTGCAGGTGGCGTGCGCAGCCCGCTTGATGTGTAAATTGACAGGATACAGTGAATATTTGGCTACCTGAAAAAGGTTTAATTTGTGGTAACCACTCAAATCACTGGGGCAGGATCTTTCATTACTGTCCAGCTTAACGTTATCTGATACAATAGGTAACATCTGTAGGTTGGCGTTGAGCCATGATCTTGATGGCGAAGCCCAACAGATAGGCCAGGCCTGTTGGGCGACCGAAGGGAGTACCTGTTGGGCTTCGCGTTTCTCAGAACCAACCTATATATAATGGCTTCCGGCAATGATGCTGAATAGTTACAATTTGTAAACCATAAAATTTCCTAAAATAGCTTCCTAATGGTGTAGTTAAGATTATTTTTATTCAGACTGGCTCCAAGTTTTGGCTGCTCTTTTAAATTTATTCTAAGCTCCGTACTGGATGCATCAAATGTCAGAAAAATACCTATGGCATTATCATAAACAGGCATGCTTATCTGAAAAGCCGAACGATAATCCTTGTCTCTTTGTTCGGAAAGTAGGGCACAGGACTTCAGGGTTTTGGTGCTAATAAAATTCATGACTAGCATGCCACGGGAATTCAGGTTACGAGTAATTACAGATAGCCATTCATGATCTGCGGCAATGGCCCTCACTGGCTCACCTTCTTCTTCTGTAAATAAATCATCAATAATTAGGTCAAACGGAGGGCCATCATAGTCATTAAGCCATGAAACAGCATCTGCTTCTATTAACTCGGCTTCTGAATGATTGATACCAAAATATTTTTTAGCGACATATATATGTATCGGGTTAAGTTCAACACCGATGATATGTTTGGGAGAGACAAATCGATTTAATTGGCGAATGACTGATCCGCCGCCTACTCCCATAACAAGAACTTGCTTGATCTCGTCTACTGGTTTAAAGAAAGCAGGGATCATCAGTAAGTCCCAGATCCCTCCCGTGGTTACTCTTCCGGGGTTGTATTGTGTATGAAATACGCCATTGGTATATAGACGTCGACTTTGACCTGCTACTCTGACTTCATATATCGAACCTTCATGTTTTTTTCGCCAAATTACTGCCATGCATTATTCCTGATTGAGAAATTCTTATTATTAGCCATAAAGAGCCAGAATCATCTTGATAAATATTCTTCTGCAAAACGGTGTGGCATTAAGCGCCTCGTACCAAGGGGGTTTTCTTACTCGACTTACCGATTTACAAATTTATCTACATGGTATTATTATTCTGTTCCCGGAAAGGTAGAATGGCCTGAAAGATTAATTACCCGAAATAAAATACGTGGCCACTCTACGACAAAAATAGAAATTGATACTGAATTATAGCCTATTTTTCTTGTTCGTCTTTTCCATCAATATCGATTTCATCAACATCTATATCATCTGACTTTGTTTCTAACACCTGACGTAATTTGAACATCTCATTTTTCATCCTTTGCTCGCCATCTTTCTTTCCACCTTCATACATGGAAGTATATTCTGACATCATGGATTCCATTGTTTGCATTGCAGCATCGAGATCCTTTTTTAACTTGGTATTTGCCTCACGTAAACTTGTGTTTTCCTCCCTCACAAGCTTCAGCTTTGAATTTTTCGGGGCTCCACCTTTGCCGTCGCTCTCCGTCTCGCTATGACTAAAATTCTGATATGACTCGATCAATTTGTTTAGATTTCCATCAAACTCAGAAATCCTTTCATGATCTTTTTTCAAGAATATTTTCAATAAATTATTGTATACTCTTTTTTCTGAGTCAATTAACACATCTGTTTTAGCCTCAGCTTTGTCATCATCATAACCATATACATCTTTTAATAGAGACAATAATTTTTCACGCTTTGATGGTTCAGAATTCCTTATTTTATTCACTAAAACCGATGCCAGCGCTTTGTCTCGCATACTTCTTTTTTTTGCCACAAAAATAACGCCGCCTAGGATTAAAAGCAAAACCACTCCAATTTCACTTACCAGCATGAACAAACTTAAATTAATATTGCTCATATAGCGACATCCTTATCATCATCGGTGTCTTGCTTCGCCTTTTTGTTTTTCCAAAGCTTGAATATTAGAACTCCAATTATGGCAAGAATAATATTAACTATCATTATTATCCAGCTGATCAAAAGCCAGTTTGTGCCTTTATGTTTTTTCGTGTTTTCTTTTTTGTCGTTGCCTTTGTTATGCGCAATATTTTTACTGGCCTGATGATCCTTTATACTTTTGCTCTTCAAGGATGAGCCCTCTCCTTTCTTTTTGATCGTCAGTTTCTTCTTTATTTCTATCTGCGTTTTTTCTCCATTTTGTCTTTTAGCTTTCACGTCTATGGTAACAAGCTTACCTTCATTTTTACTGTCAATCTCACACAACCAAAGCCCCCCAGGTTCTTTGTGAATAGGTAATAGTTTACCGCCTTCTAATTTGACATTGATATGCAAACTTTCAGGGTTGATTATTTCCACATGAGGGATAATTGAAAGGTAGAATTGTTTGGCCTTTTTATCTTCTGATAATTTTACATCTACGATATTAAGAAAGTTATCTAGCGTATAACGAAACTCTCGATTAAAAGTCGGACCCTTAGCTTGTATGGTGAGTGACTGCTCTCCCGTGCCAAGCTTACCTGTCAAATCAAGGCTATAACGACCATCTCCTTTCCTGGCATCGGCACCCCCCCCTGTATCCAACATTGTATAATGCTTTTTTCCATTCACTTCAACCTGAAAAGAAACCAGACTCAAAAATGATTTGCGGGTAATTATCTTCCCTTTATTTAACAATTCGGCATTAATTAGAACCTTATCTCCCGCAAGAATACTGGGGGGTAGTTGGCTTGTATTTAATTTTAGGTTCGTAACTATCATAACCCTATTATCTGGATCCTTTGATCCTTTTATAATCCATTCACCCGCTATTGGCTTTTTTACCGTAATCAATTCATACGATTGTTCCCGAACCCACTCAAAATTCTCGGGATGTTTTCTATAATCAAAGGATTTATCCTGGGGGTTAACCAAGACGATTGACTTCGTGCCCTTTCTAAAAACCAGTACTGTCATATCACGCACACTGGTGTCCAGCTTAAATCGGTTTTCCTTTATGTCGAGGCTGTCAACAGGCGCTGCTTTTTCAAAAAGCTTTAAAAAAGCTCGTTCAAGTGCACTTGCATTATTCACCTGGATGTAAGTACCCCCGGTTGCAGCACTGAGTTGTTTGAGCAACATTTTGTCTGCACTGCTTGATAATGCAATAGTGTGCAACCGCACACCCGCTTTCACCAGCCCCGGTAATATTTTCTTCAGGATACGTTGGCGTGAGGTGGCATTCTTTTTTGCATCAGGAGAAATATCCACCATACCATCTGTTAATAGAATAAGGCTGCGGCGTGTTCTTGTATCTGCTTTTACCCATCCGGCCGATGCGCGCTTAAGCGCCTCTTCGATATTGGTGTATAGTCCATTTGAGCGGATCTCTTTCGATGCTGCCCGCGCCAATTTTTTCCAGTGCTTGTCCACGCGCCCGAGCTTAACCTGCATATTTACATACTGGCCAAAAGTCCAAACTCCGGATGTAGAGCCTTGCGGCAGCAACCCCACAAGAAGTCGTAGTGCAGGTGCGCGCAATTTATGCGGATCATTCTGCTTCATACTACCTGAAACATCGATCAATACGCGTACATCGTTCTTTTTCTCTGCATGGGCAACTGTCAGCAGACAGAGTAATCCCAACACTAATAGCAGTGTATGCCAACCTGCCATTTGCTTGTGGTTGCCTGCTCGGGTATATAATCCGGGGTATTTAATGCGTTTGCCCTCTTAAATGAAAAATAGTATAAAAAGCAAATGCTTATGCCTTTCTATTCATATCGGCAATTAACTTGAAAATATTAGGTCGCAAACCGTCTGTTTCCATATCCGCTGATCTGCCGCTCTCATTCCATTCATGTTACTCTAGACACACAGTAATAAGAGAATTATCACATTTTCCCCACGTATATAGATAAAAACATCAGAATACACCCTATATGAAGTCTAAAATATCAAAAAATGCGAGAAAACAGGTTCAGAATACCCACAAGTTTTTTTTAGTTAATCCTGTCATGAACTTTATACCCGTCCTCGTTATCCTGCTCAGGGTGGCCAGGCTTGATCCTCGGTTTATAAGTGTTTTTCTCCTCTCTGGCGATGAACTGCGGCCTCAATGCTCTGCACTTGCCGCGCTCATCATTATGAATTTAAATGCTCTACAGGTGGACAAGGAATGAAGCAAGGACCGATTTTTCTTGGCGTTCTCGGTGTCAGCCTGCTGTTACTGGCTGCCGCTATCTTTCTTCCATCCAGACAAAAGGAGCTTCCGGCCCAGCCGCAAAGCCTGCCCTGGCAGATCGAGACAAGCACTGATGGCAGCATCCGTGTTTTTGGTTTACTACTGGAACACAGCACCGTTAATGATGCTATTCAACGCTTCGGTGAAGACGTTAAGGTTAGTATGTTTGTATCACCTAAAAACAAACGCGTTATCGAAGTGTATTTCAACAACATCCGCCTGGCGAGATTAAATGCAAAAATTGTGCTTTCTGTGGCTATTAAAGAGGGACAAATAAAAGCGATGTATAATCGTGGAACACGTATTAGCACGCTTGGAGATGGTAACCGCAAGGTGACACTAAATGCTGATGATTTGTTACAGGTAAAGAAATCACCTATTTCGATGATAACATACTTGCCAAAAACGAGACTTGATTCCAATTTGCTTCTTGCACGCTTTGGTAAACCAACTCAACGAATTCGAGAAACAAAGACTAAAACTCTGCACTGGTTGTATCCGTCACGGGGGCTGGATATTGCCCAGGATCAAAATGGCCGAACTGTACTCCAGTATTTACCACCAAGGGTATTTGGGAAAGCCATGCAACCACTGTTGGCACAGGTAAATAAAAAAGTCCAACCACAGAAATAATCTGTAGTTGCAGTGAAAAATGCAGCCCAAAGATACCTGAAAATTCTGTATTCAATCCGCATCTGGCCAATTGCGCCGATCTACTTTTTTATTTTCCGGTAATAGTGGATCATCATCATCCATGAGGATACGGTAGGCCTCGCCATCCATATCCTCATACTGACCTTTTTTTACCGACCAGATCAGAATACCTACCATAATCAAGCCAAGAAAAATCATACCTGGAATTAATGTATATATAACGTCCATAATGTGACCTTCTAATTTTCCTTCGTGAAGACACCACAGGCTTTAGCCTGTGGTGTCGGGTTACGGCTAAAAGCCGAATTGATCGGCCTCTCTCCCCTCAAGGGGAGAAGGAGCAAAAACAAGCATACAGCCTAAAAACGGGAAATTTTAAATCCCCTATTTAAAGACTTTAAACAAAGTACGAATACGGGCAGCATTGCCTATTACCAGCAAGGAGCTAACCGGCATGGATATCGCAGCAACCAGAGGTGTGATAAAGCCCATCATGGCCAGCGGCACCATAATACTATTATAGACAAAAGAAATGGCAATGTTCTGACGAATGGTTTTCAGCGTCCGTCGTGACAGCTTTACAGCCAGACCTATTTTCTCCAGATTATCCTGCATAAGGACAATATCAGCGCTATCCATAGAAACATCGCTGCCCGAGCCTATGGCAAAGCCCACATCGGCACGAATCAGCGCGGGGGCATCGTTAACGCCATCGCCCACCATGGCGACGCGTTCACCTTGCGCTTGTAATCCCTTAATCACGGCACCCTTATCCTCTGGCAAAACCTCGGCAATTACACTCAGGCCTCCTCCCAGTTCCTCCGCAATCGCATCGGCAGTCTTTTGCCGGTCGCCCGTCAGAAGTGTCATTTTGAGCCCCGTTTTCTGTAGCGCGGTGATCAGTGCTTTTGCTTCTGCGCGTAGACGATCGGCAATAACCATAACTGCAACCTGCTTGCCCGCCTGTGCTACATATACACAGCTCATCCCCTGTGCTTCATAGTCTTGTGCCTGGGCAAGCAGATCAGAGTCAAGGATAATGGCGTGCTTCTCCAGCCATGCAAGAGTGCCACAATCTATACGTATCCCGTTTATTTTTCCTGTCACGCCATAACCGGGTTGATTCTGAAAATCCGTTAGTACTCCCGGTTCAAGTTTTAACTCAAGCTGTTCTGCATACTGGATAATGGCGCGGGCAATGCTATGTTCCGAGTGACTTTCCAGAATAGCGACCTGCATTAACCATTCATGATCATCATCAAATCCTTGCGTCTTAAGGACATGGCTAATACTCATGTGGCCTTCGGTCAGTGTGCCGGTTTTATCGAAAACAAAGTGTGTAACGGCAGATAAGGTTTCCAGCACTTCACCATTTTTCACCAGAATGCCATTGCGTGCACCCTGCCCCGAGGCTACCGCAATGGCCATGGGCGTTGCTAGTCCAAAGGCGCAGGGGCACGTTATAATCAGTACCGAAATAGCAGCCATGAAGGCCTGTTCAAAATCCTGTTGTACCCCGTAAACAAACGTTAATGCTGCCAGCAGCAGGGTCACCGCCACAAACCACGGAACGATACGATCTGCCAGGCATTGTATGGGCGCTTTCGAAGCCTGGGCTTCCTCCACCAGACTAATGATGCGCCCCAGGGCGGTGTTACGCAGAGTACCTTCCACTTCGACGGTCAATGCCCCCTCGATATTGACCGTTCCTGCCGAGACCTGATCGCCTACCTGTTTTTTTAGTGGCTGCGACTCACCGCTCAACATGCTCTCATCTACTGAGCTATAGCCATCGATTACCCGACCATCAACAGGAATACTGCCACCGGGTCGGATGAGAACATGCTCGCCTGTTTTAATTGACCGCACGGGAACAACCTGCTCTTGTCCATCGCGCAGTACGCTGGCTCCGCGCGGTTGCAGATTCAGCAATCGTTGGGTAGATGCTACCGCATGCCGTTTAGACAGTGACTCCAAATGCCGCCCAACCAGAATGATAAATAGAAAATTAACGACTGTATCGTAATAGACTTCATTGGTTGCCGAGGGATTAAAAGTGACATAAACCGAATATGCCCAGGTGGATGTGGCACCAATGGCAATAGGCAAATCCATGCCTAAATGCAATTGACGCAAACTCGTCCAGGCTCCTTTTAGAAAAGGCCAGCCAGAATAAAACAGGGTAGGTGTAGCAAGGATGAAACCGACCCAATAGAACAGACTACGGAATTCGCCCTTATTCGCACCACTGTAAAGCGCGATAGAAACCCACAGCAGATTCATCATCGTAAAACCGGCAAAGGCCATACGAAATAGCAGGGCACGGTTCTGTTGTTTCAATGCCCCTTCAGCAACCTCAGGATCATAGGGCACGGCGCGGTAACCAATATCTGACAGCCGTTGCAGAACATGTGAAAGGGGAATGCGACTGTTATCCCACCGCAGGTGCAGACGGCGACCGCTGAGATTAACATTGGCTGCCAGGACACCATCCAACGGCGTTAGGCTGCGTTCGATCAACCAGACGCAGGCGGCACAGTGAATACCCTCGACCAGTAAATAAATATCACGCAGCTCCGTCAGTTCTGTTATAAACTCGGCCTGCACTTCGTCAATATCATAGAGTTTAAGATCGCTGGGCGGTTCCGGCGGCGGTGCCAACAATCCTCCTTCGGGTGTACGCTGGTAAAAACCTTCAAGGCCTGAACCAAAAATAGCCTTGCATACCGATTCACAACCGAAACAGCAGAAATGCCGTTGTGCACCATCCAGTTGAGCACTGAAATCACTGCGATCTGACAACGGCAGACCGCAGTGAAAACAGGTGGAAGCCGCCTGCGCGCCGTTGCTCATATACGTACTCTATTCACTCAATGGGGGTTAACGAAGATACGATGGGTGGTGAGATGATACGTTTTACCTGCCTGGCTCACTTTCAGTTTCAGATCCCAAATGCCTTTAAGAGGAAATACAGCCTTGGCCTGATATTGGCCGGGTGCAAAGGCTTCCATTTTTAGTCTGAAGTCAGCATTAGCATCAGAAGGTCGATAGGCATGCATCTCAACACGCAGGTCATTGACTGCAAGACCCTGCCGGTCAACCACGTTGAAACGCAGCGTATGCATCTGTCCAAGCACCAGTTCTTCCGGCACATCCAGTTTAAAGTTCCAGCCCAGGGCATGACGCGCTGCCCGTTCCTTTATGATGTTTCGCTCCAGATCCTGACCTTTTTCATAATAGTTATTCACGACCAGACCTGAATTTGTCACGATAGCCAGCGTTATCATGACGGCATTCACCAGCAAGACTATCGCCACCAGTGCAATCCAACCCAGTACCCAAGGGTTACGCATTCCTTTTTTGTTCGCCTGTGATATGGCATTACTATTCATAATTTTGGCTCCTGTCATCATTAACTGTAACGTGTTATTTGCCTGGACTGAAAAACATACTCTTGTATTCTGCAACGGCTTTCTTGCCCATCATTTCCGCTTTAAACATTATTGTTATTCGTGTCGCACGCAAATTCTTTTGCGGTATTCTGATAAAGACGGTATGCGCAGTGATGCCGCCTTCATGTAAACGTATAAGTTTATCCATCCCTTTGAGGCGCATACCCTTTGGACCATCAACCACTGATAATTTTACGTATTCTTCCCGATCAGTCTTGTTCAGTAATTTGAGTACATATTTGTTCTGGATGCTGTTGTCGCTCTCCAGTACAAATAGTGGCTGACGTTCATGCAACACTTCGAGTTTAAGTGACCCCAAATGTGTCAAACCATAAAGAATACCGCTTATCGCAATCAGCATGATACCGAAATAAACCAGCACACGAGGACGCTGGTACAGGGGAATATCAGGCTTGCCCAGTGTGTCATCCAAAGAGGCATAGCGAATCAAACCGTGCGGTTTTCCAATTTTATCCATCACTGAGTTACAGGCATCCAGACAGAGACCGCAAGTGATACAACCTTCCTGCTGACCTTCGCGAATATCAACGCCTGTTGGGCAAACCACTACGCACTGATCACACATGATGCAGTCGCCCTGGCTTTCTGGCACGCCGCCTTTTTTCAGGCGTCCACGCGGTTCGCCGCGCTTGGCATCATAGGTCGGCAGGATAGTTTCACTGTCATACATCACGCCCTGAATACGTGCATAAGGACAGAGCCAGAAACAAACCTGCTCACGCATGAAGCCCGCAAGAAGAAATGTTCCGCCGGTGAACAGGCCGATGACAACCAGGGCTGTCGATCCTAGCTGAAAGGTGAATATATCCCACCATAACTGATGTGCATCAGTAAACCAGGCGACAAAACTAATACCTGTAAATATTGAAATCAACAACCAGACAAGGTACTTGGTTGTGCGCAAATATAATTTGTGCCTCGTCCAGGAACTTTGATCCAGCTTACGCCGGGCACCAGGTTTGCCTTCGAGCTTTTCCTCTACCCAGGTAAAGGCATCCGTCCAAATAGTCTGAAAGCAAAAATAGCCACAGAAAGCTCGGCCAACCGTGGATGTAACAGCGGCCAGCAAGATAGCAAAAAACAGCAGCACTAAAGACAGTATCCAGACATCCTGAGGCAAAATTGTAATGTCATAGAAGTGAAACTGGCGGTTAGGGATATCCAGTAGAACCGCCTGATGATTATTAAAGCGCAGGTAGGGACCCAAAAAATATACCAGCCAGACCAGCGAGGTAATATTTTTCAGGCTGCGAAAACGCCCCGCCATACGCTTGGCATGAATGGTCTGATCACCCGTATTGACATGCCAGGCACCGATTTCCTCATAGATTGAGTTTTCGATGCCATGTTCATCGTTATTCAATGTTTGCTCCCATACGCGCTGCTAGATATTGCGGGCCAACTAACACAATGTAATAAAAAATCCGCTGTTTTTTTCAACTTGCCCGTAGCAGTGATGGTTGCAGTAATGCTGACATTCTGTGGAGGCATAATCTTGAAAGACCTCCGAACGAGGTAGTAACTCAAGCGTGTAACTTTAATATAACCCTGAAAAATCGAATTTGTATTAACCCGCGGGATTCAACCGTAATACATATCACCCCTCATGCCACCTTCTCCCCTCAGAGGGAGAAGATGGCAGAAAAAGTGCCGCTATTGACCGCCACCGAGTTTGTATACATAGACCGCAAGTTTTTCGATGTCAATCTTTGATAGTCTAGCCCCCCATTTTGGCATTTCAGCACCGCGAGTTTTAGGATCAGAAGGATCGTTGACTCCATGCGTAATCGTATAGGTGATACTTTCCATCGTGCCCGGTGCAAAACGCCAAATATGATCCATCAGGTTAGCTGATCCCAGAGCCGCCATACCTTTACCACTTGGCGTGTGACAACCGATACAACCTTTTTGCGTATATAACGGTTCTTTAATCACCTTGCCGGCAAGAATGGCGGTGGCCAACTTCTTGATTTCCGCAGGGGTAAGTTTCGACCCCCCCATCTTCGGCATCATACCGTGGCGACCATAGGTGATCGTCTGCACAATCGTTCCGATACTACCACCGTACAGCCAGTCATCATCGGCCAGTACAGGGAAACCTGGATTACCCGATCCTCCTGCACCATGACAGGCGGCACAGTTATCGCCAAACAGCACTTTGGCAGAACGCACGGCATACTTGCTTAGCTCGTCGTTTGCCAGAATTTGAGCCGCCGACATCCCCTTCAGCTTGTTCTCATATTTGGCGCGTACGGCCTCGATTTCCCGCATGTCATGTTTATATTCCTTAATCGAAGTCCAGCCGAGCAACCCCTTGGAATGACCGTGTATCATGGGCCAGGACGGGTACAGCAGCGTATAAACCAGGATAAAGATCCAACTTGCATGCAGGCCAATCCACCACCATCTCGGCGGCTGATTCAATAACTCGGCCAGCGTATCGTCCCACACATGTCCTGTGGTCGGCATGCTGTATGGGGTTTTCTTTTCGCTCATTTCTTTTCCTCCGAATCTGAATGGTCATCCTCAAACATGATATAGCGCTGAGCTTCCAGTCTATCTTTGTTTTTGGGGTGGAAAACCAGTACATAAGCAACAAGCATGATAATAAATATGCTTACCGTCATGATCATACCGATCCAGTCATGCAGCGTCATTGCCGCCCAGTCGGTACTAAAGTATTCCCTGAGGCTATTCACGATAATCAACATTGTTGTCAAAGTGAACCATGGTGCCTAATACTTGCAGGAAGGCAACCATCGCATCCATTTCTGTTTTGCCCTTGACGCTGGCTGTAGCCTCTGCAAAATCCTGCTTGGTATAGGGCACCCCCACTATTTTCATGGCTCTCATGGTGGCGAGCGTTTCTTTTACGCTAATCTTGTTTTTATTCAGCCAGGGAAAGTCCGGCATGACTGACTCCGGTACCACTGAACGCGGTGCGGTCAGATGCCGTCGATGCCATTCATCAGAATATTTGCCGCCCACGCGTGCCAGATCCGGTCCGGTGCGTTTTGAACCCCACTGAAAGGGGTGGTCGTACATGGATTCCGCTGCCAGCGAATAGTGTCCGTAACGTTCCTTCTCATTACGAAAAGGACGAATCATCTGTGAGTGACACAAATAACAGCCTTCACGGATGTAAACCATACGTCCCATCAGCTCCAGTGGTTTGTAAGGTCGGATACCATCACCAGCTTTCCATTTATCCATTGATTCGCCCGGTTTGCGTTGCCAAAGGATCTCAGGATGTTTGTTATATTCCATGGTGTCCTTCAGATAGAACAGGGGAACGATCTCCACTAATCCACCAATGGATAACAACACCATAAGCATTAACAACATAACCAGGCCACTGCGCTCGGCCAGATCCTGCAATTTTGTTGAGTAGTATTTATCTGCCATTGTTCTAGTGCTCCTTAAATCAGGTGTTAGCCGTTGCCATAGTGGCACTGCGCCGGTCACTGGCTGTGCGAATAGTCATCACCACGTTATAAAGCATGATCGCACCACCCGACCAGTAGACCATGCCGCCTATCGCACGCATGACATAGAAGGGATGCACAGCTGCAACCGATTCTACGAAGGTGTAGGTCAAGGCACCAAAGGCATCGTAGTCACGCCACATCAAACCCTGCATGATTCCCGACACCCACATGGCGGTAATATAAATAACCGTACCGATAGTTGCCGCCCAGAAGTGCATGTTCACCAACTTGGTAGAATACATGCGCGTATTCCACAGGCGTTCGACCATGTGATACAGCGCACCTGCGGCCACCATAGCCACCCAGCCCAAGGCACCGGAGTGTACGTGACCAATGGTCCAGTCGGTGTAATGAGAAAGCGCATTTACGGTTTTTATCGACATAACCGGCCCTTCAAAAGTTGCCATGGCATAAAAGGCCAGCGCTATGATCAAAAAACGGAGTATGTAATCAGTTCGCAGTTTGTCCCAGGCACCGGAGAGCGTCATCATGCCGTTGATGGCACCGCCCCATGAAGGAATGATCATTGCCAAAGAAACGGCTGCCGCCAGTGAGCCCGTCCAGTCCGGCAAGGCGGTATATTGCAGATGGTGTGCACCCAACCAGACATAACCGAACATCAGTGCCCAGAAGTGGATGACCGACAGACGATAGGAGAAGATAGGGCGATTGGCCTGCTTTGGAATGAAATAGTACATGATGCCGAGGAAGCCGGCCGTCAGATAAAAGCCCACTGCGTTGTGCCCCCACCACCATTGAATCATGGCATCCTGCACACCGGAAAACACCGAGTATGACTTGAACAGGCTGACAGGTATGGCCAGGCTGTTAACGACATGCAAATAGGTAATCATGACCATCATGCCCAGGAAAAACCAGTTGGAAACATAGATGTGAGAGGTCTTGCGCCGCATCATGGTCATAAAGAAGTTGATGGAATAGCTTAACCAAACCACGGCAATAGCAATGTCGATAGGCCATTCCAGCTCTGCATATTCCTTACCCTGGGTGAAACCCAGTGGCAGGGTGATTATGGCAGCGACGATAATCAGGTTCCAGCCCCAGAAAGTGAACCATGCCATGCGATTACTCCACAAACGCACGCCGCAGGTTCGCTGCACCGTATAGAAGGCCGTCGCCATAAGCGCACAGCCGCCAAAGGCGAAAATCACGGCATTGGTGTGCAGGGGACGAAGCCGGCCAAAGGATATTTCGGCAATATCAAGGTTCAGAACAGGCCAGGCCAGTTCTGATGCGATGTAAACCCCGATCAAAGTACCGACTACAAGATAGATTACCGCAGCAACGGTAAACCACCGAACAACCTCAAAATCATATTTTTCTTCTACTTGTGCTATCGCCACGAGTAGTCTCCTCTATGTGATGGGGAAATTAATGTCGTTGCTAAAACACAAAAAATCTGTACAAAATAAGCCCTCTGCATCAACACAATACCCAATAAAATACTGGATACTGCACATTCATCAGATTGAGCATTAGCCGCTTATTATTATTTTAAAGACGGACTTATGTGCTTAGCAACAGGTCACCCACTGACCTTTTTTAGCCCCCCATATACAAGGGGACTATCTACAGTATACCTTAACTTTGGAATCTATCCAGAATTAACAGACAAAAACCAGATGAAATTTGCGACTAGTCTAATTCCAGACCCGGGTTCAGGATCGACTGATATCACAGTCTTCCCGTTGGTTATAGCATAGAGCTACTCTATATACATATAAAAGATAGGCGAAAATCAGCCGGTTTCCAGCCTGATACCCTCCAACGCGGCTGTTTTGACGTCATCCAGATAATCCAGCGTCGCCAATAAAGGCGCATTTAACCACAGACCGATGGCTTCGATATTTTCATCTATGCAGGGATAATCCCCCTGCACCTTATTCGCAATCCAGCCTTGTAACTTTGCACCACGTTGCTCAATCGCCCTGGCGCTTAATAGTGCATGATTAATACAGCCCAGCCGTAACCCCACCACCAGCAATACCGGCAGCGCCAGTTCGATAGCCAGATCAGCCACCGTCTGCTGTCGATTCAATGGTGCCAACCAGCCGCCCACACCTTCCACAAGAATAAAGTCTGACGGCTCGGCCAAACTTTTAAACGACTGCTTTATTATTTGAAAGTCGATTTCGACACCAGCCTGCATTGCGGCAATATGGGGAGCAATGGCGCTAGAAAAGACATAGGGATTAACCTGCGCATAAGGCGCATCAATACTCGCGCCCTGTTGCAAACTCAGGGCATCATCATTGATATAGTGATCGTTTATTTTTTTCGCGCCACTGGCCACCGGTTTCATTGCTGCTACACGCAAGCCCTGCCGTTTAAGCATAGCCAGCAAGGCGATGCTGACAACGGTTTTACCGACGTCGGTATCGGTGCCGGTAACAAAAATGCCGTGCACTGTTTTCATTTTTATCGTACCTTTTATCAGACATTCAATATGTGCGAACTCAGCGTTTTTTAATCTTGCCCGGAGAAAGGTAAATCTCGGCAGGCAAATTGTTTTTCCCTGGCAGGTTTTCGCTGCACCATGCCAGTCCATAAATGACTTCATGCGTTACCGGTAAGTAACCTTCCTGCCGGTAAGTTTCATAGGCTTGCTGTAACTGTTGCAAGTGGCCCTTGCCAGTCAGGCCACGGCAGCGACCACGGCTTACATTGTGCGCACCTATTTTTTTTAAATCCTGCATAATGTTGCGGACATCATTATATGTAACGGTGATCATTTCCATGTCGACCACTGGATCAGAAAATCCTGACTGCAACATGGCATCTCCCATATCATGCATATCGGCGAACTGATTAACATGCGGGCGAGCGTCTATTTTTGACCAGCACTGACGCAATTCCCTGAGTGTGTCCGTGCCGAAGTTTGTAAACAGTAACATACCGCCCGGTTTCAATACCCGTCGGCACTCGCTGAACACCACCACCAGATCAGGGCACCACTGTAAGGTTAAACTGGAAACGATCATGTCCATGCTGTTATCAGCAAAGGGCAAGGCACCAGCATTCGCACTGACAAAATAATCGCGCCGTTTCAGGCGACGCAACCAGCTGATTTTCTTTCGCGCCTGCATGAGCATCGCCAAAGCGATATCCAGTGCATAAATTTTTGCCTCCGGGTAACGGCCAGCCAAGGACTGCTGACAAAAACCGGTACCGGCACCCAAATCAAGAATACGTGCCGGAGTAAAACGAATATAATCCAGCCGTTCCAGCAGGCGGCTTGCCACTTCCCGTTGTAACACGGCGGCTTGATCGTAGGTGCTGGCTGCCTGTTCGAAACTGTGACGCACCTGTGTCTGATCCAGTTCAAATAGAACATCATTTTTAATCTTGTCGGGCATAAATAAACGGCATCAGTTGTTGTTGAAAAAGTTCAGTATGTGAAATGAAGGGGGCATGACCCGCGCCCTTGATGATAGACAGCTCCGCCTGGGTAAATTGATGGGTTATCATATCCAGCGCCGCCGCCGGGGTTAAGTTGTCATGCTCGCCACCAATCAATTTCACAGGTCGGGATATCGTGCCCGCCTGCCAGCGAAGATCATCCTCTAATAGTATTTTCAATCCCTGATTCAGGGTTTTGCTGTCAGGCTCACCACGCGCAAACAGTTGTTCGCGCAAACCGCGCAGACTTTCACGCGCATGGTTATCGCCCATGAACTGCAAGGCAAGAAAACGCGACAGTGTGCCGCGATAATCCTTCCGTAACTGGGCGGCAAACAGTTCCAGCACGGAAGTTTCCATTGCATGCGGCCAATTTTCTGTTTGGCAAAATCGCAGGCTGGATGAAACCAGTACCAGCCTTGTCACGATAGGCGGGTGCAGCACGGCTATATTGGCCGCCAGCATGCCGCCCAGTGACCAGCCCAGCCAACAGGCCGGGGCATCCAGCCTGCTACTGGCATAGCGATAAAGTGTATCGGTCACGCTGGCCAGGTTAAAGCCCTCGGTCAGTGGCGCACTACGACCATGACCCGGCAAATCCACGATATGCAGGCGGAAGTCTTCTTTCAGCACAGCCAGCAGGGACGCAGGCCAGATGCCGCCGTGCATACCCCAGCCATGCAATAGCAATAAGTCCGGCCCCTGTCCTTTTACATCGACGTGCAAGGAGTCAGGCATCGCCATTCAACTCTGTTTTAAATAGTGTATCGAGAACGTCAAGCAAGCGATCGATATGTGCCTGCTCATGTTCTGCACAGAGGGTAATACGCAGTCGGGCCTGATCTTTGGCGACGGTGGGTGGACGAATGGCGCTGATTAAAAATCCCTGTTCATCAAGCTGTCGACTGATTCGAACCGCTTTCTCGCTACTGCCCAGCAACAACGGCTGAATAGCCGTATCAGACTCCATCAAGGGTAACTGCAACTGCATTGCGCCTTGCTTCCAGTATTCAATCAAGGCTGTCAGCTTATGTCGTCGCCAGCTTTCTGTTTGCAATAGACGCAGACCAGCACGTGAGGCAGCCGCCACTGCTGGTGGTAAAGCCGTGGTATAAACATAACTGCGGGCATGGTTGATCAAGGCTTCAATCAAAATCTCATCACCTGCGACAAACGCACCAAAGCTACCCAGCGCCTTACCTAAAGTGCCCATCAGCACTGGTACGGCTACGGCATCCAGCCCCGCCTGTTCGAGACTCCCGGCTCCGGTTTGACCTAGCACACCGAAACCATGTGCATCGTCGATCATCAGCAGCGCATCATGTTTGCTCGCAAGTTGCGCCATATCGGCGACCGGTGCCATATCGCCATCCATGCTGAACACGCTATCACTGACAATCAGTTTTTCACCCTTGCTGCACTGCGCCAGTTTTTGGTCCAGCGCGAGCATGTCATTATGTGCGTAGCGTTGCATACGCGCGCGCGACAGAATCCCGGCATCAATCAAGGATGCATGATTAAGCCGGTCGGCAAACAGTGTGTCGGTACGACCCAGTAAGGTGGACACCAGCCCGAGATTGGCCATATAGCCGGTTGAAAATAATAATGCCCGCTGACGGCCGGTAAAGGCAGCCAGTTCTTCTTCCAGCGCATGATGTTCATAACTGTGACCATTAATCAGATGCGCCGAACCGCTGCCCACACCATAACGATCCACTGCCTGATTGAACCTTGCTTTCAGCGCAGGGTGATTCGCCAGACCAAGATAATCGTTGCTACAAAAATTCAGATATTCACGGCCATTGATACGAACCCGCACGCCCTGGGGTGACGTCATTACGCGACGGCGACGATACTGGTGCGCCTGTTCACGTTCATTTAATTGTTGCCGGAGTCGATCGAACAGCACGCTCTACACCCTATGTGGCTGGCTAAACGACCCGAATGCCGAGACGCTCAAACAGTTGCCGATCAGCATCAGCAGAGGGATTGGTGGTCGTCAGCAGTTTATCGCCATAAAAAATGGAATTAGCGCCGGCCAGAAAACACAGGGCCTGCGTTTCATCACTCATGCTTTCCCGACCGGCTGACAGGCGTACCTGAGAGCGTGGCATAAGGATGCGCGCCACAGCAATACTGCGCACAAACTCCAGATGATCCAGATCCGGCGCATTTTCCAGCGGTGTTCCTTCCACCTTGATTAATAAATTAATCGGCACGCTCTCGGGATGTTTTTCCTGATTGGCTAACTGTTGCAATAGCCGCACCCGGTCACGGCGGCTCTCCCCCATACCCAGAATACCGCCACTGCAAACCTTGATATCCGCATCACGCACATGTTGCAGGGTATCCAGCCTGTCCTGATAGGTGCGAGTCGTAATCACCTCGCCATAATATTCCGGCGAGGTATCGAGATTGTGGTTGTAATAGTCCAGCCCAGCCTGTTTCAGTTGTTGGCTCTGCTCACCGCTCAACATGCCCAGCGTCATACAGGTATCCATCTCCAGCGCCTTCACCGCCTTGACCATATCCATCACCGGCTGTAGATCCCGTTCTTTCGGTGAACGCCAGGCCGCGCCCATACAAAAACGACTCGCGCCTTTGGCCTTGGCCGCTTTGGCCGCTTTTATCACCTCATCCAGTGGCATCAAGGGTTCGGCTTCCAGCTCCGCATCGTGATGAGCGCTTTGTGGACAGTAACCGCAATCCTCTGAACAACGGCCGGTCTTGATACTGAGCAGGGAACTTATTTGTACCTCGTTGGGGTCAAAATACTGACGGTGAATACGTTGCGCCTGGTACAGGAGATCGCTGAACGGCAGCTCGAACAGTGCCGCAATCTCGTCTTCCCGCCAGTCATGGCATAATTCGTTGCTCGTTGAAGTCATTAAGGCTCTGGATTCCATTGTGCGTTACCGGGTTATATACTAATAAAAGAATGCTAAATTCTAGACACTATGGCATCGGTGTCAACCGACAAGGAAGTCAAAAATGAACAAATGGTTAAATAATAACCCAACCCGGCTGAATATATTTCCCTGCCTGCTCTGTGGAACGGCAAATGCAGGCCGCCTCGGAATCTGTCACGCCTGTGAACAGGATCTGCCACACAACCTATCCGCCTGTCGCCGCTGCGCATTGCCCCTTCCTGATACCCACCATGCTCAGCTCTGTGGGCAATGCCTGGCGACGCCCCCCATCTGTTATCAGGCGCATGTACCTTATATATACACGACCCCTCTTGACGCCCTGATCACCGGGCTCAAATTTCGCCAGCAGTTACATTGTGCCCATCTGCTGGGCAGCCTGCTGGCGCAACATCTGCAAAAAAATCTTCGCCAGTATCCCGAGTGCATCGTGCCGGTACCCCTGCACCCCAGCCGCCTGCGTGAGCGGGGCTACAACCAGGCACTGGAACTGGCCCGGCCACTAAGCCGCTCGCTGGGCATTCAACTGGAAACAAATCTGGTTCAGCGGGTTCGCCAAACCCGCCCTCAAACCGAACTTAAACTGGCCTCCCGTGCCAGCAACCTGCGCCAGGCTTTTCAGCTTAAGCAGCCACCGAACTATCGACATATCGCCATCGTTGACGATGTAATCACCAGCGGTCATACAGTAAACGCGCTGGCGCAGGCATTCTATCAACAAGGTGTCGAGAAGGTGGAAGTCTGGGCGATTGCCCGCGCCATATGCCGAAACTGAAAACTGGCAGGGAATATCCGCGTAACCAGGCTGCAGTCCACAATCAGCCACTATGCCGGCGACCAGTAATTTATCAAAAAACCACCCCTCTGCAAACGGCGGACAATTAAAGCCAAAGAGTTTACCCATCTTTCCGTATAATGACGGGAAGCCTGTGTTATTAAACATAGGGCTATTATTATCAGATGTTTTACTGTTGAAAATTATTTTATTAATAAACGATCCCGCTGCACAAAGCATGGTCAGGAACGGATGATATGGAAAAAATTGCCGGACTCAATACACAACTAAAACCCTTTCTGCAACTGTTCGGCGAGAACCCGTATCTCCAGGCTATCATTATCATCCTGTGTGGCTATCTGCTCGCTAGAATTTTTAGCTGGAGTCTCACCTCCATTATTTACAAATTCGCTCACCGTTCACGCACCACCCTTGATGATCGATTCATCGAACTGATCCGCAGCCCGGCGTTTTACAGTATCCTGCTGCTTGCCGTATCCATTGCCGCCAGTCTGATACTTGATGGCAAGATGGAAAATCTAATCCTGTCCCTGCTGAAAACCATCGGCGTTATTATCTGGTCGATTTTCATTTTACGCCTGACCCGCGTCTTGCTGCGTGCTGCCAGCCAGACTGCCGACAGGTTTAACGTCATCAGCATTCAAACCCTGCCCCTGTTTGAAAATATGGCCGTCATCCTGATTGTTGCCCTTGCCGTATATTTTGTTTTTAACACCTGGAATATCGACATGACAGCGTGGCTGGCCTCAGCCGGTATCGTCGGAATCGCTATTGGTTTCGCTTCGAAAGACACCCTTGCCAATCTGTTTTCCGGCGTTTTTATCCTTGCCGATGCACCCTATAAAATTGGTGATTACATCGTACTCGATAGCGGTGAGCGCGGCGAAGTCACCGACATCGGCATTCGCAGCACCCGTATTCTTACCCGTGACGAGGTCGAGATCACCATCCCCAATGCCATCATGGGCAACACCCGAATTATCAACGAGTCCGGCGGACCCGACACCAAATATCGTATTCGTCTAAAAGTCGGGGTTGCCTATGGCTCCGACATCGATCAGGTCAGGGCCATACTGATGAAAATAGCGCAGGAAAATGTCAGTGTTTGCAACGATCCGCAACCGCGAGTGCGCTTTCGCAACTTTGGTAACTCCAGCCTCGATTTTGAGCTGCTGAGCTGGGTCAATGAGCCGGTTATGCGCGGCCAGGTGCTGGATGAGCTGAATAGCAACGTCTACCGACAATTTAAAAAGAACGATATTGAAATCCCTTATGCCCAGCAGGATATCTATATTAAATCATGGCCGGAAAAACCCGGGACGAGCAACGATGAACTAACAAAATGACGAGGAAAAGACGAAAAATTACCGGTAACTCAGAAAAAACCCGAGAAATATGGCAAAACCCAGCCAGTTGTTATTTAAAAATGCCTTGAAACAGGCCGCCGGTTCACGCTTACGGATAAGGTATTGCTGGTACAGGGACAGACCCGCAGCAACGGCAATCCCCAGGTAGTAAAACGTGTGCAGTTCAAGCTGGCGACCCAGCAAAACCAGCGCCAGCAGCATAAATGCCTGCAAAATACCAATAATGACCCGATCTGCATCCGCAAACAGCACCGCTGTAGACTTAACCCCCGCCCGGATATCGTCCTCCCGATCCACCATGGCATACATGGTGTCATAAATAACCGACCATAGAACATTGATCACATAAAGCAACCAGGCAAGTTGTGGAACCCCACCCGTCTGGGCAGCAAAGGCCATGGGGATCGACCAGCCGAAGGTCATGCCCAGCACGACCTGTGGCAGATGGGTGTAACGTTTCATAAAGGGGTAAATCGCTGCCAACGCCACGGCCACAAAGGCCAGATAAATGGTCAGGCGGTTCATACTCAGCACCAGCAGGAAGGCTGGCAGGCACAAGGCCGCGAACAACCACAAAGCTTCCTTCGGTGTCACTTTGCCATTGGCCAGAGGGCGCTCACGGGTGCGGCGGATCTGGGGATCGAAATCACGGTCGGCAAAATCATTAATCACGCAGCCCGCCGAGCGCATGAGTACTACCCCCAGTAAAAACACCAGCAATACAGGCCAGTCTGGCCAGCCTGCGGCTGCCACCCAGAGCGCCCAGCCCGTTGGCCAGAGTAATAATAAAATACCGATGGGACGGTGCAACCGGGTAAGATAATAATACTGGGTCGCACGCTCACGCACATAGTCCCAGTCGATAGTCTGCCAGAATTTTTTCATGCTTCTATGTCCCCCGCCCCGTGCGGCAACCGGCAATCTCCGGCAAAAACACCTCACTGACCAACAACGGTTTATGTGCGAGGTAAAATACTGAACGGCGTCCCCAGATGGACTCTGGCTCAAACGCCAGCACCTGGGTGGCTGGCGCAAAAATGCGTTGCGCGGGGCGAATGCAGGCTACCTCCATCTCATCACGAGACATATTAGATGTGCCAAACAACACCGCACCCAACGGTCGGTTACCCAGGCAGGCAAGATGCCGCTCGGCACCGCTGAGTGTGGACAATGGAATGACGGTTCGCGCATAGACCACCGGTCGGTTATGGCAGAATAAATAAACCTGACGTATCAAGGCTCGCCGATCCGGTGATACTCCCAGGCGCATGGCCTCATTCAGCATCGGCCGCTGCCAACGCTGCTCCAGCAGCTCAACCCGGAAGTCCTCTCCACAGGCTATCTGCAAACGACGGGTAAGCGAGCCCCGGTCAAACAACCAATCAAGCATCTCAGTTGGAACCGTCTGCGCAAACATACGCAAACGCACCCGCCACACTGGTTCATAAAGATGACGACCAAATCGATTCAACCGCTTCCCCGCATGTTTTCTGCACGATAAAAAAAGTGAATTTTACACGCATCACGGGTGTGACAGAAGGACAATCTGAGCGAGCATCACCTCTCTCCAGTGATCACTTTTCTATCTGCACGCGATAAACATACCGGCAAACGGCATCAAATATGCATTGAATCCGGGCGAGACAATGACTCATCTTTGAGCTATTCATCATTTATTCCGCCAATAGTAGTGATAAAGTGAACACCACTTAGCCATACATATACTTACAATATGAACATTACTCCTGCAGCCCACCCGCTAATAATACTCGCTATCCGATCAGGGGCAGATTTTCCTGCTTTACTTCACGTAATAGACTCCCTGGCAGGAACCTGTTAATAATGTCTACACTCGTTATAAAACAACAATAAGCCAATCCTGTACTATCACCAACACTGATGTCTGAAATTAACTCACATTTTAATCTAAATGATACCAACGAACTCAATCGTTTCCTTGAGCTCAATGATACCGACATCAGGATCCTGACAAACCTGCACCAGTATCTTGAAAAAGATCCATCTTTTTTTGTCGATCAGTTTTATTCCCACCTGCTCAAATTTGAATTTTCAAAATCCCTGATTCCTGATGAAACGACCTTAAAGCACCTGAAGGAAGTCCAGAGCCGCTATTTCACATCGTTAACTTCAGGCGACTATGGCGAAGCCTATTTCCGTGAACGTTTCCAGGTCGGCCAAACCCACCAGAAGGTTGGGCTGGAACCCCGCTGGTATATTGGTGCCTATCGCAAATATCTCTCGCTGCTCATTCCACAAATTTCTGATTACGTCAAAACGGATGGCGATGAATGTCTGCAAGCAGTGCAATCTGTTATCAAGGTCGTGTTCCTTGATATTGCGATTGCCATGGAGACCTATGTCGATAAAAGCCGTGAAGCCATGACCCGGCATACGGCCCAGCTTTCAGCATTAAACAAGGTTGCGGTTACTGTCAATGCGACCCTCGGCATCAATGAAACCCTGAATGAAGTGATGAAGTGCGCTATGGATATCGTCAAGGCGCAGGCATCGGCTATTATTTTATTTGATGCGAAATCCCGCCATTTTACCGATAAATATACTACGGGATTATCACGTTATTTTGTCAAAAACATGAGTTTCCGCCGCGGAGGATTGGCCGATGATGTATTTAAAAACAACCGGTACATCCTCAGCAATGATCTGCCTGATACCCAACATCCACTCAGCGAACTGGCACGGCAGGAAGGTATTCGCTCCTTCGTTTGCCTGCCCCTGGTGAGCCATAAACGCCGCCTGGGGGTACAATATCTCTACTTTAAGCATCGTCAGGAACTCTTTGATGATGAATACGCCCTGCTTGGTACGCTCTCCCATATCGCTACTGGCGCTATCGGCAATGCCCATCTGCATTCCAGGGCGGTTACCCTGTCGATGACCGATGAATTGACCAACCTGTTTAATCGAAGGGAATTCCTGGTGCGTCTGGAACAGGAGTTACTGCGCAGCCGCCGCAGTAATAAACCCTTCTCCCTGATCATGGCCGACATCGATAATTTTAAAAATATCAATGACAGCTACGGACATACCATTGGCGATATGGTGCTCGTCGAACTGGCACAGATATTCATGAACTTTACCCGCGACATTGATATTGTCGCTCGTTATGGTGGCGAAGAATTTATTTTTCTGTTGCCCGGCATCCCGACTAATGTCGCTTTTCAGATTGCCGAACGCATCCGCAAGGCTATTGAAAAACTCCAGTTACACACCAAACAAACCCCCTTTCATGTCAGCATCAGCATGGGTATTTCCTGTTTTCCAACATCCGCAAAGGATGACCACGGCTTGATTGAGAATGCAGACAAAGCACTTTATATTGCCAAAAATAACGGTCGCAATCAGACGGTTATTTTCTCCCCTGGTCAGAAATAACCCCCCCTGATTAAAGCAGCAGGATCTGGGGTATCCCCACAAAATGATGTTTAAAATTAAACGGATAAAAGAAATATCCGCCAATAAACGCGAATTACTGGTTCCCACACCAGGGCGTGGGAATGAGAAAAAATTCGTGGGGATCTTTACAGGTCTAAGCGTTATTCTGCGCCCAGAATTTGCAGGCGGCGACTAAACCCGGAACGCAGTTGGGAACTATCATCAGAAACAATTTCCATTGTCTGACTTGATGTCTGAAACTCGGCTTCGGTCTCCGGAAATATCATGGTTTCATTTTTACTACAGATAAAACGAAACATATTGCGCCCCAGGTACACCATGTCATTATTTTTTAGCCGCAAGCTGGATACTCGCTTCTTATTGACGTAGGTCTTGTTAGTGCTACTCAGATCATGGAGAAAAAATTCGCAGGTAGCTTCACCCGGCCTGGCTTCGATCAAGGCGTGCTCTTTGCTGACATAGGCATCAGCAACACAGATATCGTTATAACTCTCGCTTCGGCCAATTCGAATCACTGGCTTGTCAATGTTGAAGCGAATCCCCGGAATACCGTTGGCATACTGAATTAATTCTGCCATCTTGATTTCCTCGTCCAGAATATGATTGTTTAAGAACTTCCCACCCACAGTACGTACAGGCTACTGCAAGCTCCGATAAGGTAACGTGAATTTGTTCACATGTTGATCAACTCTACGCTAAGAAAAATCAAATTCAGTCTCGTTTTACTGTTAAGGGTAAGCTGAATTCTGTCGAGGCTAAAGCCTCGCTTCCGAGATTCATGAGTAGAAGCATCAGCACGCTAACAAAGGAGCCGGGGCTTCAGCTCCGGATAGTCCGGACAAAAACAATGCCGGGATAGCTCAGCCTGAGCCAGAAAAACATCCACGCCAACCCCGCAAACAATCATTAAACGCTCATGAGGATAAATCTTATCGTGAAATATCAATCATTTGCGAACATTCTCCACCTCCGCCAATCCATCACCACGCGGATCACTGGCAGCCGTCACTGAATGATGAACCTTGTCGAGTATGACTATTTGCATGTTTCCGTAATCATTATGAAGTTGCTGTAACTTGTACCCCATACCCTCCAGCCCCAGGATTTCACCCACGGTGAAGGCTCCCCTTTCAAACTGCACGACATCGGGTAAATACTGGTGATGGAAACGTCGCTGGGCGACGACGCGTCTGGCCGTGTAGCCTTCTGTCACGGCCAGAACGCCCCGCAGCACCATCGTGATGATCCGGCTGCCGCCGGGAGTACCAAGAATTGCCAGTCGTTTCGGGCCTTCGACAAAGGTGGGGCTCATGCTGGAGAGCATACGCTTGCCCGGCGCAATGGCATTGGCCTGCGCGCCCACCAGGCCATAAACATTCGGCACGCCGGGCTTGGCTGAAAAGTCATCCATTTCATCATTCAGCAATACACCGGTACCTGCCGCCATGAATCCCGATCCGAAGGGATAGTTAATACTCAAGGTCGCTGCCACACGATTGCCATGTGCATCCAGAATAGAAAAATGCGTGGTATGCCGGCCTTCTGGCGGGGGCGTTGCCGGCTTCAGATCGCTGCTCGGCGTCGCCCGCGAGGGTGATATTGTCGCACGTAGTTTTCTCGCATAACGCTTATCTGTCAGACGTGCAACCGGAATCTTGACAAAATCCGGATCACCCAGAAATTCGGCTCGATCCCGATACGCCCGACGCATCACTTCGATCAGCAAATGCTTACGCGCAACACCGGACAATGCGCGCAAATTGTCATTTTCCAGCATATTGAGCATTTCGATAATCGCAATGCCGCCCGATGAAGGTGGTGCTGCCGAAGTAATACGGTAACCATGCCAGCTGCCCGTCACAGGCTTACGCTCCTTGATCTTGTACCCGGCCAGATCTTTCGTGCTCCAGATTCCGCCGGCTTTGGCGGTCTCCATGACCAGTTGTTTGGCTACCCTGCCTTTATAAAAGCCTGCGTCACCCTGGGCTGCAATGGCTTTCAGCGTACGCGCCAGATCAGGTTGTTTGATAACATAGCCTTCATGCGGCACCTCATTTCGATACAGAAAAACGGCCGCTGCCGCCTTTGAAGCACGTAAGATCGGCAAACGAAACCGCGCCATGCGTTTATAGTATTGTGTGACAGAAAAACCATTGAGGGCGACACGGATAGCCGGTGCCAGCGACTGACTCAGGGGCAGACGGCCGTATTTTTCAGCAATATGAACCAGTGCTGCCGGTTCTCCCGGAATTCCCGCCGCCAGCGGCCCGTTCATCGACAAACCGGCAATCACCTTGCCGGTTTTATCCTGATACATTTTCTCACGCGCTTTTAACGGTGCGGTTTCACGACCGTCGATCATGACTGCGTGTTTCTTGCCTGCCTGCTGCAACAACCAGAAACCGCCCCCACCCAGTCCGGAACTATAAGGTTCCACTACCGCCAGCATCGCACTCACAGCTACTGCGGCATCAAAGGCATTCCCGCCGGCTTTGAGAATTTCGAAACCCGCCTCAGTTGCCAGTGGCTGGGTGCTGGCAATACCGGCTTCGTGACGTGGCATGGCATAACCTGGAACCACCATCGCCAGCATGATAAAAGTCGTGATAACAAAACGCATCATTTCCTACTCCTCCTTAAATAGTGGGGCAAGATGACATTCCCTGCAAAAGGATTGCTGCCATATTTTTTTGTCTTTTCCCTATTTAAAACACATCATACCGGAAGACAAAAAACCCCGCATTAATGCGGGGCCGGCACGTTTTATTCTGGCGGGTGAGCGACTTAATCACCGCTCATCAGAATGTCATATTTCTGCTGCAACTCGTCCTTGCTTTCTTCATGATCCGGATCCACCAGAATACAGTCAACCGGGCAAACCTCGATACACTGGGGTTCATCGTAATGACCCACGCACTCGGTGCAGAGATTAGGGTCGATTTCATAAATTTCGTCGCCCTGAGAAATCGAGCTGTTAGGGCACTCGGGTTCGCATACATCACAGTTGATGCATTCATCGGTAATCATCAAAGACACTACAAACTCCAGTCAATATATCAATACTTGCTTATATTAACCCAATCGACTTGCCAGTGCAGTAACAACTTTTGGGTGCACAAAGCGGGAGACATCGCCGCCCAGGCTCGCTATTTCACGTACAAGGCTTGAGGATATATAGGCGTAATGTTCAGCCGGGGTGAGAAAAACCGTCTCCACCTCCGGGCTTAGCTGCCGATTCATACCCGCCAGCTGAAACTCGTATTCAAAGTCCGAGACGGCGCGTAAACCTCGCAAAATAACCCCCGCACCCTGTTGCTTCATAAACTCAACCAGCAGGCTATCAAAGCTACAGACTTTTACCTCGGGTATGTCGGCCAACACTTCCTGCACCAGCGCGACGCGCTGTTGCAGAGGAAAGACGGGTTGCTTGCTACCGCCCTTTGCCACGGCCACGATGACCTGATCAAACAAGCGGGTCGCGCGCTGCACCAGATCGGTATGCCCGTTAGTAACGGGATCAAAGGTTCCAGGATAAATGGCGATCGTATTCATAGTAGCGTTGGCTCATATTACGCAGCCGAATCAAAACGGAGCACAGTCTACCCCTGATCCGCATACCGCACCAGATAATATACTATCTGTCCGGCGCTTTTCTGTCTATGCACCGTCCATGCAACAGGCAGTTGTGGCAGCGCCTCATCACGATTGGCTTCAAAATAAAGATAACCCTGCTGATTTAATGCCCCCCGCTCATACAAGCTGTCGATACAGGGTTGTAACAAGCCCTGGTGATAAGGGGGGTCCAGAAAGATCAGGTCAAAACAACCCTTGAGTGATTGTAAATACTGCCGGGCATCACACTGTTGCAAATGGACGCGATCGCTCGCCTGTAGAACATCGATATTTTTTTGCAGATTAGCGATCACTTGCGCCTGGCTGTCAACCAGCACCACTTCATCTGCGCTGCGTGACAGGGCTTCGAGTCCCAGTGCGCCGCTACCGGCAAACAGATCCAGACAACGTGCATGACGAATCACTGGTGTCAGCCAGTTGAATAATGTTTCCCTGACCCTGTCCGGTGTCGGCCGCAAGCCAGGCAGATCCGGAAAGACCAGCTTGCGACCCCGCCAGTCCCCACCAATGATGCGCAACTGATTACGCTGGCTTGAGACATCGGCTTTATTGATTACTTTTCTGCGGCGCATTACCACCTACCAGTACCGTCACCAGCCGCTGAGGATGGATGCGACGGCGAAAAGCATCCTTGACCCTGGCGGCGGTCACCGCCTTAATTTTGGCGTTAAAGGTTTCAAGGTAGTTCAGAGGCAGGTTATAAAACCCAATCATCGCAATATAGCCGATAATGTCCTTGTTGCTGTCGATGCGCAAAGGAAAACCTCCGGTAATATTTTTAATCGCACGTTGCATTTCGCCTTTTGTGGGACCTTTCTTAATGAATTTCCGCAAAATTTTATTCAGCAGCGCCAACGATTCATCCCGCTGATCGTTACTGGTCTGCAAGCCCATCTGGAAGGGTCCGAGTCCACGCATGGGCATAAAATAGCTATAACTGCTATAGGCCAGCCCTCGCTTCACGCGTATTTCTTTCATGATACGGGAGCCGAAACCACTGCCGCCAAGGATGTGGTTGCCCACATAGAGGGCGAAGTAATCAGGATCGCCACGGCGTAATCCCGGCTGCCCAACCAGGATATGTGTCTGGCTCGAAGGATAGGTTTTTCTCAGAACCTGCGCTTTTTTCAGTGCCCTGACCGGCGCTAATGCGGGCGCATGCTGCCCTTTTGGCAGCTTGCCGAGCAGCGTATTGGCCAGTTGTTTGGCCTGCCTGAGATCGACATCCCCCACTATCGCAACCAACGCATTTCCGGCGACATAATAATGTCGGTAGAAAGCCTGTAGATCCTTGCGATTTATCGACTTGATACTGTCTTTTGTACCCAGCGGTGGTGACGCATAGGGATGCCGGCCATAGAGCGCCCGATAAAACATTTTTTCTGCAATAGCCTCAGGCGATTGCAACTGTGCCTTGAGTGCAATCAGTGTCTGCCTGCGAATCCGTGCCAGCTCTTTATGATTAAAATGAGGCTGTGTCAGTATGGCCTGCAATGTAACCACAGCCTTGTTTAGTAACGTTCGATCCGTCAGGCTGCGCAGAGCGAGACCCGCCATGTCACGCAGCGCGAAGGTGGAGAACTCCGCACCAACGCTGTCGAAACGTTCGGCCAGGACGTTTGTATTCCAGCGGCCTGCACCTTTGGATAACATCGTGTTGGTCAAAAGCGCCAACCCCGCCTGCTTGCCATCGCGTGCACTGCCCGCATCAAAAACGATGCGCACATCCACCATAGGTAATTGCGGTGCGTAAACATACAGCACTTTAGCGCCGTTATCCGTCTTCCATGTCTGGATTCTGGGAGCACCCTCGGCGCTGACTGCCAACTGATCCAGCATTAGCAGAACAAGGATAATGGCGAATATTCGAATTCTATTAACGACACTCATAATTTTTCCTGCGTTTCAGATAACGGGTTTAATGAGAATGCGACGACACAGGTGCCATCCTGGCCAAGGGTTGTGGCTCCAGTACGGCGACAGTCAAGCTGTTTCCCCGCAGATATTTTTTCGCCACCTGCTGTACCTGTTTGGCCGTAATCGCACGGACTTTGCTCGCATATTCATCCATCCGCTGCCAACCCAGCCCCACCGTCTCAAGCGTCCCCATCTGCATGGCTTGATAGAACAGCGAATCCTGTTCGTAGACCTTGCCAGCGACCACCTGTGCCTTGATGCGAGCCAGTTCCTCTGCTGTAACCGGCTTGTTCTTTAAGCGCCGCAACTGTACCAGAATAGCCTTTTTAACGTCCGCCACCGAGTGACCTGCGGCAGGGGTGGCATCCAGCGTAAAAAGCCCGGCCAGATGCGAATAGAGGTTGTAGCCTGCATCGACACTAACCGCAATTTGCTGCTTGCGTATCAGTTCTTTGGGAAAACGGGCACTGTCGCCACCGCTGAGGATGCCAGCCAGTACTTCCAGCGCATAGGGCTCCCACTTTTTCTTTGCCGTTTTCAGCACCGGCACCTTGTAGCCCATCAACAGATAGGGCAATTTGGCGGGAACGCGAACGGTGATCCGGCGCGGGCCTTTTTGTGGCGTTTCAATGCGTGGTTTGACCGGCTGCATAAGCGATGGCGGAATAGCCGCAAAATATTTTTTCGCCAACTTAAAAACATCGTTGACCTTAACATCACCGACCACCACCAGGGTGGCATTGTTAGGGGCATACCAACGCGCGTACCAGGATCGAAGATCGCTGACCTTGAGATTATGCAGATCATTGATCCAGCCGATGATGGGGTGATGATAGGGGCTGCTAATCCAGGCTGCGGCATTGAATTTTTCATCCACCAGGGCGTCCGGTTTATCCTCGGTGCGCATCTGTCGCTCTTCAAGAACCACCGCCAGCTCTTTTTTGAATTGATTCGGCAACAAACTCAAGTTCCGCATACGATCTGCCTCCAGTTTAAAACTGATAGGCAGGCGACTTTTTTCCAGCATCTGGAAATAGGCCGTATAGTCACGCCCGGTAAAGGCATTTTCACGGCCCCCGTTTTCGGCAATAATTTTTGAGAACTCGCCAGGACCGTATTTTTTCGTGCCCTTGAACATCATGTGCTCCAGCACATGAGAAATGCCGGTGATGCCATTATGCTCGTAGCTGGACCCGACTTTATACCAGATCTGCGAGACCACGACCGGCGCACGATGATCCTCTTTGACCAGTAACTTGAGGCCATTTTTGAGCGTAAATTCATGCACCGTGCTTTTGCTGTGCGGAGCCCTGTCGGCTGCCTGCGCCATCGAAGAAATACCGGTAAAGACAAAAAGCCCCAGCAACATCACCCGGAGCATAGAAATACATCGTTGCATCGTCATTGGTTCCCCATATTTTGTGGTTAGTCCAGGTGCTTGCAAAAGCCTGAGCGTGGTAGGATACCGTATTTCGGCATGTCGCCAATAAATAATACCGGTAGCCCGGCTGCCTCTACGACCTCAATTAGCATGTTTAGTTTCAGAAAATCAAAATCGAACACCACAGACACGCCTGAACCCGAAAACCGTACCGCAGAAACGGCCACGGCACAAAATCCGGCCACGGAAAGCGGAAACCCCGGTTTCTTCGGCCGCCTCCGGCAAGGACTGTCCCGTACCCGCTCCAATCTTACCGAAGGCATCGCCAGCCTGGCGCTGGGCCGCAAAGCCATCGATGACGCGCTGCTGGAAGAAATTGAAACCCGGTTGCTCATCGCTGACATAGGCGTGGATGCCACCCGCCGTATTATCGACAACCTAACCCAGCGCATATCACGCAAAGAACTCAAGGATGCCGAGGCGCTGATGGCCACGCTGAAAGACGACATGACGGCTATCCTGACCCCCTGTTCCCAACCATTACAGACTGAAACAGACTCCGCCACCTATGTCATTCTTATGATAGGCATCAACGGCGCGGGCAAAACCACCACCATCGGCAAGCTGGCAAAATATCTTCAGGCTCAGGGTAAATCCGTAATGCTGGCGGCGGGCGACACGTTTCGCGCAGCCGCCGTAGAACAGTTACAAGCCTGGGGTGAACGCAACGATATTCAAGTCATCGCACAGCAGAGCGGGGCCGATAGCGCCTCGGTTATCTACGATGCCCTGGCAGCCGCGCGGGCGCGGGGTATCGATGTGCTGATTGCCGATACCGCCGGACGTCTGCACACGCAAGCTAATCTCATGGAAGAGCTGAAAAAAATCAAACGGGTCATGGCCAAACTCGACCCCAGGGCACCCCACGAGGTCATGCTGGTTGTCGATGCCGGCACTGGCCAGAATGCCCTTAACCAAGCCAGTGAATTTCATCAGTCGATAGGACTCACCGGCATTAGTCTGACCAAGCTCGACGGCACGGCCAAGGGTGGCGTAATTTTTGCCATTGCCAACAAACTGCAAATTCCCATTCGTTTTATTGGTATCGGCGAAGGCATCGACGATCTGCGCCCATTCGACGCCAACGAATTTGTCAGCGCCCTGTTCGGAGACGACTGAACCCATGATTCGCTTCAGCCAGGCCTGCAAACGTTACCCCGGTGGTTACGATGCCCTCAGACAGGTGAATTTCCACATACCTGCGGGACAAATGGCCTTTTTGACCGGCCATTCCGGCGCAGGCAAGAGCACGCTGCTGAAACTGATCGCCCTGCTTGAACGTGCCAGTCGCGGCCAGGTGTTTGTCAACGGTCAGAACCTGGCCAAAATCAGGCGCACACGCATTCCTTTTTTTCGCCGCAATATTGGTATCATTTTTCAGGATCACCAGTTACTGTTCGACCGCACCGTATTCGATAACGTCGCCCTGCCGCTGATTATCGCCGGTGTATCACATCGGGATATCGGTAAACGGGTACGCGCCGCGCTGGACAAGGTCGGCCTGCTGAAAAAGGAGAGGGTCTACCCCGTGACTCTCTCAGGAGGGGAACAGCAACGTGTCGGTATTGCCCGTGCGGTGGTCAACAAACCGCCGTTACTGCTGGCCGACGAACCCACCGGCAATCTTGACCCGGAACTCTCGCGCGAGATCATGCATATCTTTGAAGATTTTAGTCAGGTCGGCGTCACCGTGCTGGTAGCCAGCCACGATCTGGAGCTGATTTCGCAATTACCCTATCGCCAACTGACTCTAAAAGATGGACGCCTGGTTGCAGATACCGATCCCTCGATGCAGGAGCGGGTCGGATGAAAAAAGGAAATATAGCAACTCGCAGTCAAACATTCATGCTGCGTCACCTACAGGTTTTTTTCTACAGCCTGGGGCAACTCAGCCGTCATCCACTGTCTCTGTTCATGACCTCCGCCGTGATCGGCATCGCCCTGGCCCTGCCCACCGGCCTGCATGTACTGTTGCAGAATGCCCAGCATATCAGCGGTAGCTGGGATGGCAGCGCACAAATTTCCCTGTTCCTGAAAAAGTCGGTTAACGACCCCGAGGCCCGGCGTCTGGCCCGCCAGTTACGCCTGCGCGATGACATCGCCAAGGTCAGCTACATTTCCCGTAAGCAGGCGTTGCAGGAATTCCAGCGGCAATCCGGCTTTGGCGATGCGCTTAAGGCGCTGACAAACAACCCCCTGCCCTCGGTGCTCATCGTTCAGCCTGCGCTGGCGCACAGCCAGCCAGCGCAAACCGCCGTCCTGCTCAACCAGTTACGCCGGGATAACCGGGTCGATGTCGCGCAACTGGATATGCAGTGGCTAAAACGTCTGTATGCGATCATGGACATCATCCGCCGTGGCGTGATGGTACTCGCTGGGCTGCTGGCACTGACCGTACTACTGGTGGTGGGGAATACTATCCGTCTGGCAATCCAGAACCGGCGCAATGAAATCGTGGTTATGAAACTCATTGGCGGGACAGACGCCTTTATTCGGCGACCTTTTCTATATACGGGGTTCTGGTATGGTTTTTTTGGTGCCCTGTTGGCCTTCATCATGATTTACGCAGCCCTGCTGCTGCTCAGCGGCCCGGTGGAGAAGCTGGCTCTGCTCTACCATAACAACTTCGAATTATCCCGACTGGATCTCAACACTGCGCTGGTGGTGCTGGTCTCAGGTGTTTTGCTCGGCCTGGTGGGCTCCTGGCTGGCCGTAGGTCGTCACCTGCGCGAGATAGAACCTGGCTGAAATAGTAGGTCTATGCTTCTGGATTTCCTCTAAAAATGCATCCAAAAATTCAATATTCTTCCAACCTGCCGATATAAGCTTCTATACACTTTTACTATGTACAAGAAACTCATGTCCGAACACAAAACCTGCATTCTAGTCGTCGATGGCTCCTCCGTATCCCGCGAAATCCTGTCCCGGATTCTGCGGGAAGAGCTAAGCAACACCGAAGTTATCAACTGTAAATCCGGTGCCGAGGCTATGAGCTTGATTACCAAGAAAAATATCGACCTGGTAACCACGGCATTACTGCTGGCCGACATGGACGGCCTGGCTCTGAGCCGCAAGATCCGTGATACCTTCCAACATCCCTTCATTCCGGTAGTGGTGGTCTCGGGCGATGCCGACAACCGCTTGCTGCGTGAGGGTTTTGAGGCGGGAATTACAGATTATTTTGACAAATCAAATGGTTACAAAGCCTTTGGGAAATTTATTCAGGGCTTTCTGCAACGTAATTCCGGTCTCATGGGTAATATCCTGTTTATTGAGGACAGTCGCACCGCAGCGGCCGTATTATTGAAAATGCTGGAGAAAAATGGTCTTCAGGTCACCCATGTGCGCTCGGCAGAAATCGCCCTCGACATGATCGAAAAATCGCTCCCGCCGGAATCTGATAGTCCCGTCTTTGATCTGGTTATCACCGACTTTTACCTGGAGGATGCCATGACCGGCGGCGATCTACTGCATGCTATTCGCGCCAAATACCATCTGTCGCAACAGGAATTGCCCGTGCTGGTACTCACGGGCAGTGACGATCCCAAGACTCAGGTAGAAATTTTTCACGCCGGCGGCAATGATTTTGTCCACAAGCCGATTATCGAGGAGATCCTGATCGCCCGGGTACGTGCCCTGCTGTTAATCAAACACCAGTTTGATGCCTTGAAGACACAGGCTGAGACCATGCGTTGGATCGCGGCAACTGACAGCCTTACGGGTGTGCGCAGCAAGCGTTATCTTGTTGATAATGGAGAAGAATTTATTCGCTCACCGGAAAACGGAGGGGTCTGGGCCATCATTATCGATATCGACCACTTCAAACGCGTCAATGACAATCTCGGCCATATCACCGGTGATCATGTTCTGGCCGAACTGGGAACCTTTCTTAATAATCATTTTCCCAACGACATGGCGGTGCGTTTTGGCGGTGAGGAATTCTGCCTGCTGGTGAAAAATTGCGACCGGGAAATGATTATCAAACGTAGCGAAGATCTGCGCCAACAGGTTGAGGATCTGAAACCTGCCGGGCTGGAAATCAGCATCAGTCTGGGCGTGGCCGGAACGGAGGATCACCCTGATGCCAGCCTTACCCAGCTGATTGCCCTGGCTGATAAGTGTCTATATTTTTCCAAAGAGGCCGGCCGTAATCGCGTCAGTATCGATGGGCCAAACGGCCCCGAACCCTTTTTGGCATCGCCGCCCCCCGTCCCGGACCCCCATCAGAGCTAAAATTTTCTCTTTTCCCAGTATAACGCTTCACTAATATTGAACTTTTTTGTATATTGGCACTCACAGGTGACGAGTGCTAATATTGCGTTATAACCTTCCATCATCGAAAGGATTGACAATCATGAACAAGAATCTGGCAATGCAACTGGCAGTTCCTGTTGGTCATTCAGCTGGCAGCCTGGAAGCCTATATTCAGGCAGCGCGCAGCATTCCTATTCTCAGTGCTGAAAAAGAAAAGGAATTGGCTCTGCGTCTGCACGAGCAGGGTGATCTGGATGCCGCTCAGGAACTCATCATGTCCCACCTTCGTTTTGTCGTACATATCGCCAAGAGTTACAGCGGTTATGGCTTGCCGCAGGCTGATTTGGTACAGGAAGGTAATATCGGCCTGATGAAGGCGGTCAGACGTTTTAATCCCGATTTCGGCGTACGCCTGGTTTCGTTTGCAGTGTACTGGATTCGGGCAGAAATCCACGAGTACGTACTGCGCAACTGGCGCATCGTCAAAGTGGCGACCACCAAGGCGCAACGCAAGTTGTTTTTTAATCTGCGCGGCAAGAAAAAAAGCCTGGGCTGGCTGAACCACAAAGAAGTGACTGCCATTGCCGATGATCTGGGTGTCAGCCACAAAGACGTGCTGGAAATGGAATCCCGCATGAGCGGCATCGATATGGGCTTTGATGAACCCGATAACGATGACGACAATAATACTGTCGCACCCGTCACTTATTTACAGGACATGAGCCAGGAACCAGCCTCACAGATTGAGGCCAGCAACTGGAAAGAGCATAACCATACGCGCCTAAGCAATGCCTTGGCCTGCCTTGATGATCGCAGCCGTGACATTATCCAACGGCGTTGGCTAACAGAAAACAAGTCTACCTTGCATCAACTGGCTGATACCTATCGGGTTTCCGCCGAACGCATCCGGCAACTGGAAAATAATGCTATCAAAAAGCTGAAAACCGCGCTGGCTGCATAAATTTCTTACCGGGCCCCAACGGGGCCCTTTTTCTATTATTTAAAAAAACGCTGCCAATTGATTCCGTTCGTCCTGAGCTTGTCGAAGGGTATAATAATGCAAAATCAGGGTTTCCTCCGTTCAGGGTTCGACAAGCTCGCCACAAACGGGGAATTAATCAGCATTTCCTTACGTTTCCATCAAAGTTTATTTTATTTATATGTCATCACCCACCACCGTTATGCCTAAAGTTGGCTTCATCAGTTTGGGTTGTCCTAAAGCACTGGTGGACTCCGAACAAATTCTTACCCGCCTGCGAGCCGAAGGCTATGCCCTCACTCCCGATTATAATGATGCCGAGCTGGTGGTAATTAATACCTGCGGTTTCATCGACAGTGCGGTAGAGGAATCATTAGATACCATTGGGGAGGCTCTGCATGAAAACGGCAAGGTCATTGTCACTGGCTGCCTGGGCGCAAAAGCTGACACGATACTTGAACACTACCCCCAGGTACTGGCCGTCACCGGTCCCCACGCGCTGAATGAGGTCATGCAGGCCATCCATGCGCACATCCCCAAACCGCATGATCCCTTTAGCGATCTGGTACCCGCCGCAGGCATCAAATTGACACCTGCGCATTATGCCTATCTGAAAATATCCGAAGGCTGCAATCACCGCTGTAGTTTCTGCATCATTCCAGCATTGCGGGGGGATCTGGTCAGCCGTCCGGTGAGCGATGTTATGCGCGAAGCCGAGGCGCTGGCGCAAACAGGTGTCAAAGAACTGCTGGTGGTTTCCCAGGACACCAGCGCCTACGGTGTGGATGTTAAATACCGGACTGATTTCTGGGGCGGCCGCCCGATCAAAACCCGCCTGACCGAACTGGCGCAGGCCTTGGGTGAACTGGGGATCTGGATTCGCTTGCACTATGTCTATCCCTATCCCCATGTCGATGACGTGATTCCGCTGATGGCGGAAGGGAAAATTCTGCCGTATCTGGACGTGCCGCTGCAACATGCCAGCCCGCGCATACTCAAAGCAATGAAACGCCCGGCCAATATTGAAAACACCTTGCAACGGATTCAGGGCTGGCGCGAGATCTGTCCGGACATTACACTACGCAGCACCTTCATCACTGGTTTCCCCGGTGAAACCGAGCAGGACTTTGATGATCTGCTGCAATTTCTTCGTCAGGCCCGGCTAGACAGAGTGGGTGCTTTTGCCTACTCGGCGGTTGAAGGCGCTGATGCCAACACACTGGCGGGCGCTGTTGCAGAGGAGGTCAAGCAGGATCGATTAGAGCGATTAATGGCCCTACAGGCACAAATCAGCACCGAAAAACTGGCCGCCAAAGTTGGTCAGACAATGACGGTGCTGATTGATGGCTACAGTGATGATGGGTTACTGCTGGCGCGCTCTGCCGCAGATGCGCCTGAAGTCGATGGTGTAGTGATTCTCGATGGAATAGAACACGCACAAGCCGGTGAATTTCTTCAAGTTACCGTTACCGGGGCTACCGAACATGATCTAATTGCAGAATAAATAGCTAAAGCATGATGATGGCACTGCCTGTTTTTATATTTTTTTAGCCCTTAGCAAAAACACAGGAAATTCTTTTTCTTCCTTGTTTATCGTATGCGCGGTCAAAAAACCAATCTCGCCGAAGCCCTGCTTTTCCAGAATAGTCTGCAACTCATTCCGGTCAAAACCATGATGAAAAATGCCTTGCGTATCGGCCGGATGAAAGCTGCCATCCTCTTTATCAAGATCAGCCAGGGCAATCAAGCCTTCTGCATTCAAATGCTCGGCGAATCGTTGAATTAACTTCGTGGTATCTTCTACATGATGCATCGCCATGGCGCTAACAATCAGGTCAAATTTCTCATTTATAGGCTTGTCCATAATATTTTTACAAACCGCTTCCACCTTGTCTTGCAACTCCGGTTTAGAAACCAGTTCATCTAACATTGCAGCTGACGTGTCTACGGCAAAAATCTTTTTTACCCGCGGTGCAATCTGCGAACTAATCAGGCCCGTTCCCGCGCCAAAATCCATCACCCGCATATTCTCATGCAGAGGAACATTTTCTAATATCGACGTGCCAATGGCAGATGATAATTTCGCAACCATCTCATTGGCATCCCAGTCTTTCGATTTCTCATCAAATAAATCAGTCATACATTATTTCCTGTCAGGTACATTTAAAATCTCGCCATTATGGCCTGTCTTCGGTCGCAACCAACCTTACTCAACTATTTCACAACGGTTACGCCCCTTCTCCTTCGCCCGATATAGACCACTATCTGCACGTTGAAAAATAGACTCAGGGACATCATCTGACTGGCTTTCAGTGATGCCACAGGAGGCGGTAACTTCAACACGCCTGCCACGGAAATGGAAGGCACAATTCTGAATCATCTTGCGCACCTTGTTCAATGACGTATATGCCGCTTCAATTTTTGTTTCCGGCATGATAACGGCAAACTCCTCACCGCCATAGCGTGCCACGATATCCGTTTCCCGTGTATTCTCCGCAATCACATCGGCAATAATTTTCAGCACCTTATCACCGGCGGCATGGCCGTATTGATCGTTTACAGACTTAAACCGATCCACATCCCATACTGCCAGTACAAAGGGGGACGCATAGCGTTTGAACCGTGCCAGTTCATCATTGATATATTGATCATAGGCCTTGCGGTTATACAGATCGGTCAAGGCGTCCTTCATCGATTCTTCACGCTCGCTCTCAAGCTGCTTACGCAACACTTCGATCTTCTGTTCTGCCTCGCTCAGTTCTTTTTTAAGCCTCTCGGAAATATTACTGGATTGCCGGTCGCGTAACAGTTCCGCCTGTAGAAAACTGTCCATATGATCGCGAATGATAATCACGCGTGACTGTATATCCGTTTGTAACATAGTCAGATCACTGGCTCTCTCGACGGATTGTTCAATGCCGCGTACTTCTTCTTCAACCGCCGCATTCACCTCCTGTGAGTCACTAATTGATAGCTGTTGCAGGCGCGCTGTCTCCTGCAAATCCATATCGATTTCCTGCAATCGTTCGGTGAGTTGTTGCAAAAAAGCTTCCAGCTCTTTTTTCTCATCCAATATACGATTATGTGCTTCTGCAACCAGTGCCGCCGTTGCTTCAATCCCTTGCAACAGTTTTTCCTGTTCAGAGCAACGTTCAAGCCGCTGACTGATCAATCTAGCCTCGACACAGAGATCCTGCGGCAATTCGAGTTTTTCCAGTAATTCAATCAGAATGGCGGCGGCATACCGGATTTCTATATTTGATAATTCTTTAGCCGCGTTATCCACCGCATCCTGCGTGTAATCAATATTTTCATCTGTAGAAAGATCAAGTGGATGATTAACGATAACGGTATTCGTTACCACGATATGTTCTTTTTCTTTACCTTTTGCGGTTGAAAAAAAATTTTTCAGAAAGCCTGCGTTTTCTTCCTCTTTTTTTCCTGTCTGTTTCGCCGATGGCTCAGCCCGTCCCGCCGCGCCCCCGTGATCAGATTTTTCTTCAACCCGTTGATCAATAATTAAATCAAAAAGCTCGGCCATATCCTTGAGCAGTTCGGGAATATCTTCTTCGGAACTTGCCTGTCCAAGACGTTTTCGAACATGTTTTTCCTGTCGCTGTAGCACAGACGGAATGTTAAGTTCATCGAGTAAGCCAGTCAGACTCTTGACAGAACGGAATTCATGGACGCTTTTTCCGGTTTTTATTTCAGTATCGGAGTTGGCAATGACCGAGGAAATATCATTGATCAGAGGCCGAAATTTGAGTGCATTATCTTCATAGCGAAGATTACTGCGTAACTTGTCCAGCTTTTTTTCAAACTGTTCATCCTTGGCATCAGAAAGTAAGGTTAAACGCGATGCCAGCAGACGCAACAACGATTCAAGTTCTTGCCATTGCTTTTCTTTTTGTTCCAGCTCATCCAGGCTTTGATAATATTTTCGTTGCCATAAATCAGCTTTTCGGCTGCCTTTGTCGCTCATAAGGGAAGTATAGAATGACCAAGATAATTTTCCAACGACAGTCCTTTATGGGCACGGCGGTCTAGTCGGATCGTTGATGGCAGTTCTATTTCCATCGTCAATGGCAAATGGTCAGAAACTTCATGAGGCAGGGCACAAGCGTTTTTGACTGTCAGATCAGCGCTTACCAGAATGTGATCAATATGCTGTTGCGGACACCAGCTGGGGAAGGTATACATTTTGTCGCTTGGTTCTCGCAGCGAAGTCCTCCTGAAAAGAAGTTGCATTTCCTGACTGTCACTGCGGCAATTCAGATCGCCCATCACAATGGCATGGGGATAATCACTCACACGCTCGGCAATATAAGCCAGTTGCCGGATGCGTGCCCGCTTGCCCAGGGCCAGATGCAACATGAATACCGCCAGGGCCTCGGTTTCCGATTCAAATACAGCCATGATCGCCTGACGACCGGGAATAATACCGGGCAGCTTGAGATTCTCTATCCGATCCGGTTTGAAATGGCTGAGCAGGGCATTACTGTTCTGTGCCAGTCGACCCAGATTACGGTTGACTTGATGATACCAGTAGGGAAAATCTGCACGCTCGGCGAGATACTCGGCAAGATTAATAAAATTGCTGCGCAGGCTGCCAGCATCCAGTTCCTGCAGGCCAACAATGTCATACTGCTGAATCAGCTTTGCCGCACGATCAAGGTTGAGCAAGCGCTGGGAGCTGGGGAAAACGTGCTTCCAACTGCCGGTCACATACTGGCGTGCCCGGGACGTGGCAATGCCCACCTGAATGTTATAACTCATGACACGCAGAATCTGTGTTGCTGATTTCTGCTTGGATATCATGCTTTCCTGCTCCAGAATAAAGTCGCCAGCGCCTATTCTACGCTAATTAAATAGGGCAAACCATTTCACCCAGTCTGCTGGTCAACTTGAGGTTTTCGCTATAATCGACCGGACAATCAATTACGCTGACGGTTTTGTCTGCCAATGCTTTTTTCAGTGTTGGTAACAAATCCTCACCCCGTTCGATGCGATAACCTTTGGCACCAAAGGATTCAGCATACATAACAAAATCCGGATTGGTGAAATCAATATTGGACTTACGTCCAAACTGATTCATCTGTTTCCATTCGATTAGACCATAGGCACTATCGCTCCAGATTAAAATGACGATCGGTGTCTTCATACGTAATGCCGTCTCGATTTCCTGTGAGTTCATCAGGAACCCGGCATCCCCTGTGACGGCAACCACTCCGCGATCCGGGTAGGCTAACTTGGCACCAATGGCACCAGGAACTGCAATCCCCATGCTGGCAAAACCGTTGGAAATCAAACAGGTATTGGGGAGCTCGCAACGGAACATGCGTGACATCCACATTTTATGTGCCCCCACATCGGATATGGCAATATCTTCCAGTGCCATTGCCGTGCGCAAATCCCAGATAATCTTCTGCGGTTTCATGGGCACCTGATAATCGTCCTTGAATTTATTCATATCCTTGATCAGGGCATCACGCAGGGCGCGCATGGTATTACCGGTGGCCGGTGCGGCAACCTCCATGATGCTCAGCAAAGAATGTTTGATGTCACCCACCACGCCAACATCGACCGGGTAATAAGCGTCCACCTCAGCGGGAGACTGGTCGATATGAACAATGGTGCGATCCTTGCTCGGATGCCAGAGATAGGGATGATACTCCACTAAATCATAACCGATGCAGATAATCACATCCGCCTTGCTGAAACCACAACTGACATAGTCGTTGGCCTGCAGGCCTGCACTGCCTAGAGCCATGGGGTGTTTGAAGGGAATCAGTCCCTTGCCCATAAACGTATTGGCAACCGGAATGCGCAGGCGTTCAGCAAAATCTGCCAACTGTGCCCAGGCTTTGTTGCGCACCACACCGTTACCCGCCAGAATAATCGGATTTTTGGCATTGGAAATCACATGTGCTGCCTGTTCCACCTTTTCCCGGGGGGGTTCTGGCGCGGCGGGCTGCTTAACGGCAAGCGGCACATCATCCACTTCCATTTCAGCTATATTTTCCGGAAATTCGATAAAGCAAGCTCCGGTCTTTTCCGTCTGCGCCACCTTGAAAGCTTTGCGTACCACTTCGCTGATAATATTGGGTGTCAGCAGACGCGAGGAATATTTGGTAATAGGCTGAAATATCAGTTGCAAATCCAGCACCTGATGCGATTCCTTGTGCAGACGCTGAGTACTGGCCTGTCCGGCAATTGCCACCACGGGGGCATGATCCATGTTGGCATCTGCCACCCCCGTCATCAGATTGGTCGCGCCTGGCCCCAGCGTTGCCAGGCAGACACCTGCCTTACCCGTAAGACGGCCATAAACATCCGCCATAAAAGCAGCGCCCTGTTCATGCCGGGTAGTCACAAATTGAATAGATGAATCCAGCAGTGCATCCATAACATCCAGGTTTTCTTCCCCTGGAATCCCGAAAATATATTCTACGCCTTCGTTTTCAAGACATTTAATGAAGAGTTCAGATGCCTTCATGCGAGTTATTCTCCTTGTAGATGGATGTTTATCCCGCCAAAACCACAGACAAGATCGGTTGCCGGATTCAAACCTCTCTGCTGCCTATCGGCATGGCGACAAAGTTCTTTAAGATACGATTCTTATTTATCTGCTTAATGGTCATCCTGAGCAACCCGATATCCTGCCCGGGCAGGTATTGCAACCACAGCCGGCCTAAAAACGATTGTTCGGTAACGTTGCAAATAATGCTTATTTACCCGATTCTTTTTTGATCAGATAATTCAATACATCGATCATACCTTGACGACCACCGGCTCTTGGTCCATCCGTCATATATTTTCCATTGACGACCAGCGAGGGTACCCCGCTAATACCATATTCTCTGGACAGCTCTCTTGCCCGACGCACCTTGACATCTACACCAAAAGAGTTAAATACGTTGTCGAAGTCCTTCCCCGACACGCCTAGTTGAAGGAAAAATTTCTTCACTTCTGCAGCCGTAGTCATGGGCTCGTTTTTCAGGTGAATGGCATCAAAAAAAGGCGTGTGGAATTTTTTCATAATTCCCAGAAAATTGGCCGTGTAATACGCCCTGGCATCCAGTGCCCATACTTTATTGAAAACAGCCGGAATGCGGATAAACTCGACATTCCCGGGTTTGCTTTTCAGCCATTTGCGTATATTTGGCTCCAGTCGAAAGCAGTGCGGGCAGCCATACCAGAACAGCTCGACCACTTCGACCTTGCCTGGCCCGCCCTGGGTCGGCACGGGTTCTTTCAGGCGCAGGTATTCGATGCCTTCATCGAAATTGCGCGCTGATGCGGTTGAGAAAAATGCGACCATCATTATTAATGTCAACGAGGTACGAAGAACATTCCACATAGTTACTCTCCATTAATTTTAACTTGAATCCGTGGCTTCGAGACAAATTGGCGTCTGCGCAAGACCCCGATAAAATCATATGTTCAGGTTCAGGGCCATAATTAATTATTAGTAGTTATGAATGACCATATAATGATGCATAGGTTCCTTACCAATATGCGACAGGCACAAAAAAAGGCGGTAATAATACCGCCTTTTCCTGATCTAACTGTTGCACACTGGCAACATTTAACCGGTTTTAGTGCAGACCGGAAATAAACCCAGCTACAGACTTGATTTCCTTGTCCGTCATTCTGGATGTAACTCTACGCATCATGCCATTCGGGTCATTTTTGCGTTTAGCACTTCGAAAATCATCCAGGGATTTAACCACGTAAGGCACATTCTGCCCACTCAACAGAGGGAATTTCGCAGCAGGATTACCTTCACCTGACGGGCCATGACAGGCCATACAAGCTACCACGTCAGTGGCTTTGTTGCCGCCGCGATAGATCTTTTCACCCAATCCAGCTTTAGATGTATCAGATGATCCTTTTTTCACTTTCTGGGAAGAGAAAAAAGCCGCCAAATTAGCCATGTCCTGTGTACTCAGACTGGCAGCCTGGGCACTCATAAGCGGATTGGAACGTGCCCCGCTTTTGAAATCGGCCAGTTGTTTGGCGATATACGAAGCATGCTGACCCGCTAATACCGGCCAGGAAGGATTGACATTACCAGCACCGTTCATGCCATGGCAACTGAAACAAACCTGCGCTTTCGTTTTACCTGCTTCAACATTACCCGCAGCCTGACTGATACCGGAGCAAAAAACAGATAACACCATCATTGAAAACAGAATCTTGAGCTTCATGAGTTTTAACCAACGTTGAGTTTAAATGTAAAATCGAAGTATTGTGCTATGCCTGCACAAGCCCGGCGTTATTTGACTTTGCTAACCATATAGGCCACAGCGGCTTTAACATCGGCATCGCTGAGATCAGTACGACCGCCCTTAGCCGGCATAACACCTTTTTTACCCGCAAAACCATCCAATGCATGTTTATCCAGTGTAGCCATACCCTTCGCAATGCGGGGTGCCCATGCATCCTTATGGCCAATCATGGGGGCACCTGCTGCGCCTGTGGCATGGCATGCAAAGCAGACTGTATCGAAAATTTTCTTGCCTTTGGCATTGGGAGCAGCCTGTGCGGTAGTAACAGATGCCATCAATGCAACCGTAGCGGCTGTGGCAATTATCAAATTTTTCATTTAATTCTCCTAAAATTATTTTATGTTTAATCTTCAACCCGTAAAAAACGTTATTATACGCCATTACTTCGGTTTATGAATCACTGTTTCTGGCACAACAGGTCTGTCAAAATCTAGAATCCGCACCTGAATGTGAATCAGGCGCGGGTTTTATATCAAGAAGCACACCCTCAGATCAAGCGCCGGAATTATATCTCACCCCAGTAATTGACGTATATCAAAAAATCAGAAAACAATGCAGGCAACATAGCAAACAGCTCAGGATTAAACGTGCAAAATTTCTTCTCCAATATCAATTTTCTTTCCAGCGTACCCAGACCAACGCAGGCACCTGCCGACACGGGTGCCGAGGTGGCCTTTGCCGGGCGCTCCAACGCCGGTAAATCCAGCGCCCTGAACGCCATTACCGGGCGCAAAGCCCTGGCGCGCACCAGTAAAACGCCAGGTCGTACCCAGCATCTGGTCTTTTTTGGCCTGGATGACCACACACGACTGGTCGATCTGCCCGGCTATGGCTATGCCAAAGTTCCCGAACATGTCAAACAAAAATGGGGGCACGCTATGGCTGACTACCTGCAATCACGACAATCCTTGCAGGGGCTGGTACTGCTGATGGATATTCGCCATCCTCTCACCGAATTTGATCAACAAATGCTGGACTGGTGCCAGCATGCGGACATGCCTGTACATATTCTACTGACTAAGGCCGACAAACTTAAACGCGGCCCGGCCAAAAGCACGCTATTGAAAATAAAAGGGATAATGGCAAAATATCCGGCTGTAACGATTCAATTATTCTCCGCATTGAAAAAACAGGGCATCGAAGAAGCCCGATCGGTGCTCGTTCAATGGCTAAGCACGGTGGAAAATACAGAATAAAAAAACCCGGATCGGATTTCAGGGGTGAGAGTGGGATGATCCGGGGTGACAAAAAACATGCTGTGGCTATTTGACCGTCAACTGGAGGCCGGAGCTGACTCAGGATTTAAGCTTAGATGAACCTGGACTAATTACAGCCTGACAACCGTTAAATATTGTAAATTTCATCTGCTTCGCGATTTCTGTCTTGCCTGAACCCAGGATTCAGATACTTTCCTGCGGGCATAAAAAACCCCGGAAGAATTGGGGATTAGGCTTCCGGGGTCGAATAACCCGGCATTGGGGACCGGGGCATATTACAATTCCCACCAGGGAGGGTTATGGGAATTATGCGTTGCTGCACGGTAACTATGACTGGAGCATTTCAAAAAGGTTCAAAAAAAATTTAAACTTTTCAAATAATTTTTGCTATGAGCAAATTCAATGCGCCTTATCCCAATTGTCGCCCACGCCGATGTCTACCACCAATGGCACGGCCAGTTCCGCCGCACCTGCCATGCTGTTTTTAATCAGATCCCTGGCTTCTTCCAGGATCTCCCCCGCTACCTCGAACACCAGCTCATCATGCACCTGCATAATCATGCGCACATTGAGATCTGTTTCCCTTAGTTGCCGATCTACGTCAATCATGGCCCGTTTTATGATATCCGCCGCCGTACCCTGCATCGGTGCGTTGATGGCGGTACGCTCGGCGTACTGGCGGCGCATGGCATTGCGCGCATTGATCTCCGGCAGATACAGACGACGACCGAACACAGTTTCCACATAGCCCTGCGCACGCGCCTGTTCACGCGTACGCGCCATGTAGTCCTTGACCCCGGGATAGCGGATAAAATAACGATCCACATAGTCCTGTGCCTCGGTTCGTGAAATATCCAGTTGCCGCGCCAGGCCAAAGGCCGACATGCCGTAGATCAGCCCAAAATTAATCGCCTTGGCCGAGCGGCGTTGATCTCTGCTAACCGATTCCGGCAGCAGACCGAAAACTTCGGCTGCCGTCGCCCGATGAATGTCTTCGCCCGCAGCAAAGGCATTGAGCAAGCCCGTGTCACCTGAAAGATGCGCCATGATACGCAACTCAACTTGCGAATAATCCGCCGCCAGCATGCGATAGCCTGAGGCAGGAATAAACGCCTTACGGATACGTCGGCCTTCTTCACTACGCACCGGGATATTCTGCAAATTAGGATCAGAAGACGATAACCGACCGGTGGCGGCCACCGCCTGATGATAGGAGGTATGCACACGGCCGGTATCAGCATCCACCTGCAACGGCAACTTGTCGGTATAGGTGGATTTGAGTTTGCTCAACGAGCGATATTCCAGAATCAGCTTCGGCAGGGGATAGTCATGCGCCAGTTCCTGTAACACGGATTCCGCCGTGGACGGCTGCCCCTTGGGGGTCTTCGCCTTTACTGGCAGCCCCAGCTTTTCGAATAAAATGACCTGCAGTTGTTTGGGTGATCCCAGGTTAAACGTCTCGCCCGCCATATCAAAAGCCTGTTGTTCCAGCTCCTTTAGACGCACTGCCAGCTCATTGCTCTGCTGTTCAAGCATCGCACAATCCAGCCGCACGCCGGTACGCTCCATACGCGAGAGTACGGGCAACAAAGGCATTTCAATCTCATGAAACACGCGCTCCAGCGCAGGCATGGCCTGCAATTGCGGCCAAAGTTTTTCATGCAGACGCAAAGTAATATCAGCATCTTCAGCCGCATAGGGCGCGGCTTCGTCTATCGCCACTTGATCAAAGCAGATCTGCCTGGCACCCTTGCCGGCCACGTCTTCATAATGAATAGTCTGATGACCCAGATGTTTCAGCGCCAGGGTATCCATATCATGGCGACTGGCCGTACTGTCCAGCACATAGGATTCAAGCATAGTGTCATAGGCTATACCCTGCAATTCGATGCCGTAATTCGCCAGCACATTCATATCATATTTCAGATTTTGTCCCAGCTTACGTCGCTGCCCGTCTTCCAGCAGGGGTTTGAACAGCTTAAGTACTGCATCCCGATCCAACTGCTCGGACACTCCCTCATAACGATGCGCCAAGGGCACGTAGGCGGCTTCACCACTTTTAACTGCAAACGACAGGCCGACGATTTGCGCCTGCATATAGTCCAGACCGGTGGTTTCCAGGTCAAAGGCAAAGACATCTGCCGCTTTCAATTTATTCAGCCAGGCTTGCAGCATATCATGTGAAAAAACCGTCTCATAATGCGTCTCCGCCTGGCCGGAATCGATGCCTGCCTGATGCTTATCTTCCTGCAACTCTGCCAGCCAGCTTTTGAATTCATAATCGGAATATAACTGCTGTAGTTTTTCCCGCTCCGGTTCACTCCGCTGCAGGCTCTCGACCGACACACCCAGTGGCACATCACATTTTATCGTAACCAGTTGCCGTGACAGGGGGATCTGATCCAGGCTATTGCGCAGGCTCTCACCTACCTTGCCTTTTATCTCATCAGCGTGCGCCAACAATTGTTCCAGGTCGCCGTACTGGTTGAGCCATTTGGCCGCAGTTTTGGGACCGACTTTGGGTACCCCGGGGATATTATCCGCAGTATCTCCCACCAGGGTGAGATAATCGATGATTTGCGCGGGCATCACAGCAAATTTCTCCTTCACTGCCTCGGCATCACTATAACTGTCGTTCATGGTATTGATCAGGCTGACATGGTCATTCACCAGTTGCGCCATGTCTTTATCACCGGTAGAAATCAGGCTGTCAATTTTCTTTGCCGTCGCTTCGACTGCCAGGGTGCCAATCACATCATCGGCTTCCACCCCGCCAACACAGAGCAAAGGCAACCCCATGGCGCGAATGATTTCGCGAATAGGCGCAATCTGCTGACGCAGATCGTCGGGCATGGGGGGACGGTTGGCCTTGTAATCAGGGTACATATCATTACGGAAGGTTTTGCCTTTGGCATCAAAAATAATGACAATATGCTGTGGCTCATAGTCCTTGAGCAGACGACGAATCATGTTGATCACGCCATAGATGGTGCCCGTTGGCTGGCCACGGGAGTTACTGAAACCCGGCATGGCATGATACGCCCGGAACAGGTAAGACGAACCATCAACCATGATAAAAGGCGGGGAATTTTTTAGCTGCATAATTTAAATTTCAACGGTTCTTTCAGTGCTTTGGTGGAAACGAAGTAACATTTAGAATGTCAAAAAAGCAGGATCGCACGATTTGGCCTCAGGCAAAACCTCCAAGATCTGACGCAGTAGAATATTATCCGCCTTTCTTATAGACAAGTTCGGTTATTATTTTGTTTACTATTCCGCTTACTCGGCCTAACGTTAGTATTAGTCATTAGCGGATGCACGACTCAGGAAATACCATGAAAGTACTTTTTTTTCCCTACCTGATTGCCTATCTGTTTGCTGGCGCGGCTATGGCCCAGGATTCATTGATGCCGCCCCCTCCTTTGCCGAAAGAGCCCCCGCAAAGCACCGACATCCCGGAACCGGAAGTGAAAATCATCCACCGCAAGGATACCACCGTTGAGGAATACCGAATTAATGGCGTTCTGCGCTACATCAAGATCACTCCCAGCCATGGCCCGGCCTATTATATGGTAGACACCAATGGCGATGGCTTTGTGGATCAACGCTTTGATGATCTGGAAAATCCATACAATAACCAGTGGATTTTGCTGCAATGGTAAGCACCTCATTAACCGCTGAAAAAAGGCAGAAACACGGAAATAAACAGATAACCTGTGGATAACTCTGTGGATGAAATCGGGATAATAAAACCTTGCATAGGAATCTGCTTATATTCGGGTCGGATAAAAAGACAATAACAACTATTTTATCGCAACAAAAACAATAGGTTACGCTACTTTTACAGTGAGAAATATTAATTTGATCCTTTTATGACACATAAATCATTGATTTAGAACGGGTGTGCATAAATTCCTGCACAATTTCTGCCTGTTCAGTCAAGCAATGACCGTATAAAACCTGCCGCGAAACCACAAATCAAGAAACAGGCGACCTCGATCCACGTTATGGCTTCTGATTGGCGTCATCGATCATTTCAGCGAGCCTAGCGGCCGAAGCCCGTCATAATCTTAAATATCCGAAAAAATCTAATCCGTGCTTTCTACTTTTATGCGTGATCTGGGCACACTCAATCCCAGTCATGAAAGTCATCAGATCATCCGCAAAGATATGCTGAAATCTAGTAATGACGTTCATACCTAAATCAACGCTTACGAAAAAAGATCTGCCCAACAAACAGGCGCTGCACGGTAAGATACGCAACACCATCTGCCACTCGGAAGATATATTAAAGACGCTTGCGAAAACAACTCACACACATTGAAGTGGGAAGCCCTGCTCCGATTATTTTTAATAAATTCCTATCTTTTCATTTGCCTCTTGCTAATTCATAAAACGCTAATATTCATTTATAAGAATTTTACTTCTGTCAATTCAAACAGTTCCATTATTTTTTCTCGGTATAACATTAACAGACAGCGCTAACTGTGGGCAAAATATTCTCTAGCGTGCAGATCGTCTTTCTGCCATTATTTACCACGCAGTCAGCAGTTCCTGTCAGCCACCTCGATTAACGCACAGCATCGTTAACCGGGCGAAAAAATACCTGAATCAACAATACAATAAGAGCACAACAGGTTTTATGGAACATTCACTTTTGTCATTGAAAAAACGCCTGTTTTTTCTTGCTACTGCCAGCTTTGCCCTCACTCCCATCTTTGGCTACACCATTGCCGTTGCCTTTGGCATGATCGATCCTGCCATCCTGTCTGTCTGGCCCGGCGGCATTTTGCTAATCGCCATTTCATTCATGCTACTGCTGGGGCAGGCCGCACATTTTATGCACTATCTGAATCCCATTACCCATTGGCTGGAACAACATCCGGATCAACCCACTCTGCCTGAAACACTGAACCGGCGTCTCGACAACTTCAGCGACAACTACTGGGGCGTGTTTCTGATTTATGCGCTGAGCGTGCCTACCATCCAGCACTGGTATGGCCTGTACCCGGAAAGCGCTACGGCCTATATCAGTCTGCTACATTTTATTCTCCTGCAACTGGCGATTGCCATCATGGTGGGGCTTCCCGGCTATCTGCTGTCACTCTCCACCCTGGGCCGATTGGCGCACCATCTTGGCCATACCCAGGTGCATGTGAGCATGAAATCTCAAATGCTGCTGATCGGTGCCTTGGTGCCAGTGCTGTCTACCACCATTCTGCTGCGCTTCTACTGGTGGCAAACCGGTGTCCTGCCCACAGAAATTCTGCTGATATGGCTGCTTATGAGCATGATCGCCTTTGCCATGAGCTGGCTGGTAATCCGCGGCTTCAATCAATCACTAGCGCCGGTATACGAGCTGGTAACTCATAGCGGGGCACCCGATTATCTGGATCTTGCCCGCCGCTTACGGCCCCAATCGGTGGATGAAATCGGTTCCCTGGTGCAGACTCTGGGACGTCTGTTCAGTCGTCTGAGTGATCAGCAATCCCATATGCACGCTATTGTCGATCATGCTGCTGAAGCGATCATCGTGGTCAATCAAAATAAAAATATTGAAACATTTAATCCCGCAGCCGAAGCGCTGTTCGGCTATCACGATCATGACATTTGTGGCCAGCCTCTGAGCATCCTGCTGCCCGATATTTTTACCGATTATTCTGAGCATGAGCTGCTGCAAAAGGAACAGGAGAGCGGCGGCCTGCATCACCAGGGTCATCATCTGGCTGTATCGGTTCGCCTGAGCCAGATGCAGATACATGACAAGCAATACTTTACCTGTCTGGTCGCCGATATTACTGACCGTAAGGCAGCAGAAAAGAAACTGGTGGAAGCGGAAGCCCGTTACCGCAACCTGGTGGTGCTGGCTCACGATCTGGTCTGGAGTATGGATGCCAGAGGCCGTTGGACATATCTCAATAATGCGGTAAACCGAATTTACGGCTACACGCCGCAAGAAATGATCGGCCAGCTTTTTTGCAACTTTCAGGCACCCGAATCGGTGGAGCGGGATCTAGAAGCCCTTGCCAACCTGCAACAGGGGCAGGAACTGTTGAATTATGAAACGATTCATCTCGATCGGGAAGGCAGCCCCCGCCATCTTAGCTTCAATGCCCGCCCCCAGTTTGATGCCGATGGTACGCTCATCAGTATCACGGGTACCGCACGCGACATCACAGCACAAAAAGCCTTTGAACACGAACTGACCTGGCAGGCTCAACACGATTCGCTCACCGGCCTGTTCAACCGCAAGTATTTCATGCAGGAACTCGAACGTCTGGTGACCCGCGTCGCACGTAATGGCACCGAGTGCGCCATGCTCTATCTGGATCTTGATCAGTTCAAGTACGTCAACGATACGCACGGCCATGCTGCCGGTGATCGCCTGCTGATCGAATGCACAAAAATGCTGCATGAAAATATCCGTGAAGGCGATCTGTTGTCCCGCTTCGGGGGTGATGAGTTTACTGTGCTGCTTTACAATCTGGACACCCAGGCTGCCCGCCAGGTTGCTGAAAACACCCGCACGTTATTTGAAAACTTCCGTTACATCGATAACGGACAGTCTTTCAATATCACATGCAGTATCGGTGTCTCGATGATTAGTCATAACAGCCCCTCGGCTGAAGATGTGCTACTACATGCCGATCTGGCCTGCAACATCGCAAAAACCCAGGGGCGCAACTGTATTCATCTATCGACACCTGAAGACAAGGAAAAAGACGGCATGGCTGAAGACATCGGCTGGGCCACCCGTGTACGCGATGCTTATGAGCAGGATCGCTTCACCCTAGTTTTCCAGCCTATTATGTCAATTGCCGACAATACCGTGCAGGATTACGAAGTTCTGCTGCGCATGAAGCTGAAAAACGGTGACACCATCATGCCCGGTGGCTTCATGCCAGCAGCTGAACGCTTTGGCCTGATTAACAATGTTGATCGCTGGACCGTGGAAGCCGCCGTAAAAAAACTCGCCCGAATGCATGAAAACAACCAGCCAGTGCGTTTTTCTATCAACCTCTCTGGCCGCGCCTTTGAAGACAAACAGCTACTCCCCATGATCCAGAGTTTACTGCGGGATACTCGGCTCGATCCTTCTGCACTGACTTTCGAGATCACCGAATCTGCCGCTATATCCAACCTCAACGCTGCTAGCGAGTTCATCTACAAACTTAAGGAAATTGGCTGCCAGTTCGCACTGGACGATTTCGGCACCGGCTTTTGCTCCTTCACCTACCTCAAACATCTACCCGTAGACAAACTGAAAATAGATGGTTCCTTCGTCAAGGGCCTGGCTGAATCCAGCGTCGATCAGGCCATGGTCAAGTCCATGAATCAGATTGCTCATGCCCTGCACAAACAGACCATCGCCGAATTTGTCGAGAATAAAGAAACACTCATATTGCTGAAGAGTTTTGGCGTAAACTTCGCCCAGGGTCACTATCTTGGCAAACCGGATAAACTGGCGACCGATTCAGATTTGCCCAAATCCGGCGACATGAATAATGCAGACACCGCTATTATTCGCTGACAGACCCATTACTCCTAACTTGGCATGCTCGACTGATCCCCACGTTCCTGCATGGGAACAGGAAAACCTTGTCAGGCCGTCAACATAAAACCAGGTTGGCATATTCCAGTACCAGCCATTTACTGCCCGCACTGGCAAAATTAACCTGTACCCGGGCATGACGGCCATGACCTTCATAGTTCAATACCACACCTTCACCAAACTTCGGGTGCTGCACCCGCTGGCCCAGGGCAATACCTGTTTCATTTTCTTCCTGTATAAATGAACTACGCGTAGACTGGCTAACAGACTGTGGAGAAAATACCTGCATGCGTACTTCATCAATATATTCTTCCGGGATCTCTTTGAGAAATCGGGATGGGCGCGTGTACTTTTCATCGCCATAAAGTCTGCGCTTCTCGGCATAGCACAGGTTCAACCGCTCCATCGCCCGGGTCATACCTACATAACAAAGCCTGCGCTCCTCTTCCAGACGCACGGGATCCTCAGCCGAGAGTCGATGAGGAAACAGACCCTCTTCCATACCGCACAGAAACACCTGTTTAAACTCCAGCCCCTTGGCGGAATGCAGCGTCATCAACTGCACACAGTCGTCCCATTCATCAGCCTGCATTTCCCCGGCTTCCAATGCTGCATGGGAGAGAAAGGCAGTCACTTCATCCATCTCCGGCAGGTCACTATCATAATCATCCACATTAAAGGCACGCCCGGCATTGACCAGTTCTTCCAGATTCTCCAACCGTGCACGACCCTTTTCACCTTTTTCTTTTTCATAATGCGCTTTCAGGCCACTGTGATGGATCACCTGTTCAATTTTTTTATGCAATTCCAGATCCGCACTCGCTGCTTTTAACGAATTAATCAAATTCACAAAATTCTTCAACGCCCCCAATGCCCGCGCCGGCAGCGCTTTTTGTTCCTCTATTTGCCACAGCGCCTGCCACATGGATATCCCGCTGTTGCGTGCCATTTCACGCACGGTCTCGACCGTACGATTACCAATACCCCGGGTAGGCAGATTGATAATGCGCTCCAGCGAGGCATCATCCTGGGGGTTGTTGATCAGTCGAAGATAGGCCAAGGCATCCTTGATTTCCTGCCGCTCGAAGAAACGCAGCCCGCCATAAACCCGGTAGGGAATCGCTTTTTTGAGCAACGCCTCTTCCAGCACCCGCGACTGCGCATTGGAACGATAAAGCAGGGCGCAACCACTGCGCATGCCACCACCGTCTACCCAGTCCTGAATCTGTCCGGCAATATAGTTAGCTTCGTCCAACTCATTGAATGCACCATAAAGACGAATCTTTTCGCCGTCACTACCCTCGGTCCAGAGATTCTTGCCCATACGCTCGCGGTTGTTGGCGATAAGAACATTGGCCGCATTGAGAATATTACCGGTAGACCGATAATTCTGTTCCAGGCGAAAAATGGCTGTATCTGCATAGTCCTTGCTGAACTGGTGGATATTTTCCACCCGCGCACCGCGCCAGCCATAAATGGACTGATCATCGTCGCCCACGGCAAATACCTGACTATCCGCACCCGCCAACATGCGTATCCAGGCATACTGGATAGTATTGGTATCCTGAAATTCATCGACTAAAATATGCTGGAAGCGCTGCTGATAATGCCGCAGAAGCTGCGGTTGCTTCAGCCACAACTCATGTGCGCGCAACAGCAATTCGGCAAAATCAACCAGCCCTGAACGCCGGCACATGGCTTCGTAAGCACGGTAGATTTCGATCATCTGCCGCAGGTGAGCATCATTGTGGCAGTCGATATTTTCCGGTCGCAGACCTTCATCCTTACGCGCACTGATATACCACTGCACTTCACGCGCTGGATAATGGTTCTCGTCGATACCCTGTTCACGGATCAGTCGGCGCAGGCTGCGCAGCTGATCATCGCTGTCCATGATTTGAAAATCCTGCGGCAGATCCGCCTCTTGCCAATGACTGCGCAGCAGACGATGCGCAATACCATGAAAAGTCCCCACCCAGAGGCCGCTGGCGGGGATATTCAAAAGCTGTTCGATGCGCCCGCGCATTTCACCCGCGGCTTTGTTGGTAAATGTCACCGCAAGAATACTGTAGGGTGAGATACCTTGAGCCTGTAACAACCAGGCGATACGATGTACCAATACCCGTGTTTTGCCGCTGCCAGCCCCGGCCAATACCTGTACATGTCCGGCTGGCGCGCAAACCGCCTGCCGTTGAGCCGCGTTCAAAGGATCGAGAATGTGGGAAATATCCATCCCGGTATTTTACCAGATTCACCCGCAAACCGTGACTATAGAACAAGAGCCAGCATCCGGAATTTGCCCTGACCCTTGAGATCCATTATGTTCAGATAAACCAATGGATCGGATATACCTATAATGAGTGACGATTTATCTGGCTTCCAGCGCCGGTATACTGTGTTGCAGCAACAGTTCTGCATTGATTTGCCCGATCGTCTGGAACATATCCTTAGCGTTGGACATCACTGGCTTACTACGGAAACAGCGGTGACACTGGATAACGAGTTTCTGGTTTCAGTGCATAGCCTGGCCGGTTCAGCCGGCAGTTACGGTTTTCCGGCGATCTCCAGCCTATGCCAGAAAATCGAAGAGGCCATACGGGAACATGATCCTGCTTCAAGACAAGCCATTCACAACCTGCTGAACCAATTAGAGCCTTTTATCAAAAAATAAAGTTCTCTATTCAGCAGCATTGGCAATCCCGCCCCAGTGACATGAATAGTTACCCACAAAGTACGCTTCAAAGATAAGAGAACATCCAGATTTGTGACCCGGATCAGCGAGAACCTGCCGCCTTGTCGGCTGCCAGTTTACGAAGTATTTCCGCCGGAATGGGATCAGGTTTACCCTGCAACGGCCAATGATGCGCCTGCGCCATCTGCCGTAAATGAGCAACCCGCTCTGCTATTTGCGGATGCGATCGGAGCAAGGCAGGAACATGCTCAGTCCGGCCTTGCATTTCTTTTTGCAGCACGGCAAACAAGGTCAACGAGCCTGCGACATTATGATAATAACGCCATGTCGCTTTCAGGCCTTCCTCATCCGCTTTTTCTTCCTGTTCACGACTGAAACCCAGCATGGTCATCATGCCCGTCTTACTTATCATATCGCTGACAGCACTTGACGACTGTCCCAGGATCACACTGAAGAGAGTACTGAGCACAAGGCCTTTGCTCATAGCACGCAGAGGATGACGCAGTTTGATATGCCCTATCTCATGCGCAATTAACATTACCAGTGCATTCTCACTGGGCAGTTTTTCCATCAATCCACGGAACACCATGACATGACCACCCAAGGTGGCAAAAGCATTGACCGTGTCATTGTTGACATAATGAATACTTATCTTCATATCCGCAGGCAGATCCATCACCTTTGCAACCCCCGTTGCCAGGCTCTGAAGATAAGTATCAACTTCGCCTCTTTTTTCTATCCCCGGTTCATATTTGTTGACCAGCTGTTTTTCATAGGCAAAGGGGATATACCCCACTAACCAGTCAAACGACAAACTGATCACAAGCGTGATAATCAACACCCCGACAATAACCGCTGAAGCTAACCCGGCAAATTCTTTTAGCGGATGGCCTGGGGTAACATTAATCCCTTCGGGAATTTTGGGGTTATGGTATTCCAGTGTTCTGCATCCCGGTTAGTTCTGATCTTCACCCGCAGCGGACACCAGTGCGGTACCATAAGCCAGCACTTCGATAGAACCAATAGCGCCACGGGCATTTTTGGAAATAGAGGCGGTTTCCAATTTTATATTAAAAAACTTTTCCGCACCCACCTTGCTCGCCTCCTCTTTCATACGCAACAGGGCTTCACGCCGCGCCCGATCCAGCAGACTTTCATACGCAACAATGCGACCACCAACCAGACTACGCAGACCGGCGACAAAACGTTTGAAGTAATCCACTGAAATCACCACACTGCCACTAACCATAATGGATGCTTCCAGGCCTTCGCCAAGGGGCGGAATCTTGCTGGCAATAGCAACCACATTACGATATTTAGCTTCGCGTTGAATAATCGATTTATAATGCCGTGACTCGGCGATCCGTCCAAAGAGATAACCCAGTGCCAGGAGCGTCACGAAAAAAATGAGATCATACATGATCCGCCCCTATTCCAGCACCACGGCCGTGCCGTAAGCAAACAATTCCGCCGCCCCCTGAGTAACGGAGGAGGTCGAAAAACGCACGTTGATTACGGCATTGGCACCGGCGGCTTTGGCCTGATCCTGCATGCGCTGTACTGCTTCCTCACGCGCTTCCTGTAATAACTCGGTATAACCTTTGAGTTCACCGCCAAAAAGATTCTTCAAACTGGCCATGATATCCCGACCAAAATGCTTGGTACGCACCGTACTGCCCTGCACCAACCCAAGATGCACTTTAATTCGTTTACCGGGAATAATCTCCATATTACTTGTAATCATAATGTATGCCCTGTTCGCATGGATAACGTCTAGTCTGAATTCATAACTTTAAACCTAGCAGAAAGTAATGTTAGCTGCCACAAACACAACACCAGAAAAACATTAATTCGTGACAGGGGACCTATTGCGGCCCGCAACGGACGATGCTGCCGCTTAAAATATCCCGGATTTCAGTCGGCATAGCGTGACCCCCGGTTTTGCCTTTAAGAATATAATCGAGGTTGTCGCCAAACAGGCTACGCACCTGTTGGGCTGAACGGGCGGGAGAATGCCGGGTGGGATTGGCACTGGTCGAAATCAAGGCTCCGCCGAACTGCTGGCACAATTTTGCCACCAGGGGGTGGGCGCTAACGCGCACGGCAAGGGTGTCATGCTGACCCCGCAGCCAGCGGCTGACATTCGCCCTGGCAGGCCACAGCCAGGTGACCGGCCCTGGCCAACTGGACATAACCGGCTGTTGCAGACGCTCATCAATGTCAACAAGCCAGGGTGCCAGTTGTGAGAAGTCTGACGCTATCAGGATCAGCCCCTTGTTCCGCTGGCGCTGCTTGAGTGCCAACAGGCGCTTGATGCTTTCTATGTTAGCGGGATCACAACCGAGGCCATAAACGGATTCGCTCGGATAGGCGATTACACCTCCATTACGCAAGGCCTGTACCGCCTCATTAATCGCTTTATCTGTCATACGTAGCAGAAAAGGCTGTAGCTTCCCGGATTATATCGAACAGGAATACATTGCCCTGCCCAAGCATACGCGGCAATATACCTGTAAAAGAGTCAATGCAATCGAGCCTGTAATTCAGCATCCTTGCGGCGCACGACTTCGGCATTATCGGCCCGTTCCTGTTTTACACGTGCCGCAATCTGTGTATCACTCAGTGCCAGTATCTGCGCCGCCAGATAAGCGGCGTTTTTCGCACCGGCTTTGCCGATGGCCACCGTGGCGACCGGGATACCGCCAGGCATCTGCACCGTCGAAAGCAACGCATCCATGCCATTGAGCGGGCCACCATCCATCGGAATACCAATCACTGGTTTCAGGGTGTGAGCGGCAACCGTGCCAGCAAGGTGTGCAGCCAATCCGGCCGCCGCCATAAAGACCTGGCAACCACGCGCCTCCGCCGCCTCGATATACATCACCGTGTCTTCCGGTGTGCGATGGGCTGAGGTGATTTTAATTTCATGGGCGATACCCAGCTTGTTCAACACTTCAATGCCAACCTGAACTACAGGCAGATCCGAATCAGAGCCCATCAATATGGCAACAAAGTTTTTATTTTCTGACATAATCTTCAATCTTTATTAAAGGTAAACCGTTAAGGTCGGTTGGGTTGACTAAAATGAAGCCCAACCCACGGATAGATTAAAATACTTTTTTACCTGGGGAATCCCCACAAAATAATATCTAAAATTAAACAGATGAAAGAAATATCCGCCAATAAAAGCCAATATTTTATGTTGATGTGCCTCAGGTACAGCCCACAGCAACAAATGATTTTGCCTTGATTGGCGTTTATTCGCGTTCATTGGCGGATAGATAAGCATTTGGCTTTTGAAAAATATTCGTGGAGATACCCCCGCTTTTTTACTCATCGTCCGTTTCCACTTTCTCACTAAAGTTGCATTCTTTTTGCGGACAGACTTTTTCCGTGCCTCGGCGTTTGGTAGTTTTCAGGGTCAGCATGGGCCAGCCACAGTCGGGACAGGCTTCTTTCAACGGTTCATTCCAGACTGCGTATTTGCAATCAGGATAGCGCCCGCAGGAGTAAAAAATTTTGCCATTGCGCGACTTGCGCCGGAACATGCTGCCCTGCTTGCACTCAGGACACTCCACGTCCATGTCCTGCGGTTTTTCCAGCGGCTCGATATGTTTACAATCCGGATAGCTGCTACAGCCGATAAACTTGCCGTAACGGCCATGACGGATGATCAGATCGGAACCACAGTCAGGACACTTGCGATCTTCGATAACTTCCGGTTCGCTGTTCGCGTCTTCATTCAGGTTGCGAGTATAGTCACACTCAGGGTAGGCATCACAGCCAATAAATCGTCCTCGGCGACCCAGTCGAATTGACAGGGGGCCGTTACACTTGGGGCATTTCTCGTCGATGGCTTCGTGGGTGACATCCTTGCGATCCACATTTTTGTCTTTGTCGTCCACCAGCGCCTTGAAGGGTTCCCAGAATTTTTTCATCAGCGGCACCCACTTCTTTTCGCCGCGTGAAATAGCATCCAGATCATCTTCGAGATGGGCAGTGAAATCGTAATCCACGTATTGGGTGAAATGTTCAGTCAGGAACTTGTTGACGATACGCCCTACGTCGGTGGGGATGAATCGCTTCTTGTCCATATCCACATATTCACGCGACTGAAGGGTAGAGATGATTGAGGCATAGGTCGAGGGTCGGCCAATACCGTATTCTTCCAACGTCTTTACCAGACTGGCTTCGGAGAATCGCGGTGGCGGCTCGGTAAAATGCTGTTCCGGCAAAACCTTTAACAGATCCACCTCATCCCCTTCTTCCATTGGCGGCAACAAACGATCCTTATCATCCGCCGGGGCCTTGCTGTCGTCGACACTCTCCATATAGACCGCCATAAAACCCGGTTCCACCAGCACCGAGCCATTGGCTCTAAAAAGATGTGTGGTGCCTTCGCCAGCCGCGAGATCAACCGCGACCGTATCCATCGTGGCGTGAATCATCTGGCAGGCAAGGGTGCGTTTCCAGATCAATTCATACAAACGAAACTGATCCTTGCTCAGATATTTTTTGATCGCCGCAGGCTCATTGTTAACCGAAGTCGGGCGAATCGCTTCATGTGCTTCCTGTGCGTTCTTGGCCTTGGTTTTGTATGTCCGCGTAGTCGACGGCAGATTGTTTTTGCCAAAGCGTTTTTCGATATAGTCACGAATCTCGGCCAGCGCTTCATCTGCCAGGTTGACCGAATCGGTTCGCATATAGGTGATGAGACCCACGGTCTCGCCGCCCAAATCCATACCTTCATATAACTGTTGTGCAACACTCATGGTTTTGCGGGTGGTAAAGCCCAGTTTGCGCGCCGCTTCCTGTTGCAGGGTCGAGGTAGTGAAAGGCGCGGTCGGATTACGCTTGCGCTTTTTCTTCTCGACCTTGCTGACTCGCAATTTGCCATTAGCCGCCAGCGCCAACGTTTGTTCGGCCTTTGCAGCTTTGGCTTCGGTATTGATGGAAAACTGACCCAGTTTCTTGCCGTCCAGATGCGTCAGCTTGGCATTCAGCTTTTGCTTGTTCTTTTTAAGCCCGGCCTCCAGTTCAGCCTCGATACTCCAGTATTCTTTGGGCTTGAATTTCTCGATCTCTATCTCACGCTCGACGATCAGGCGCAAAGCCGGACTCTGTACCCGCCCGGCAGACAGGCCGCGACGAATTTTTTTCCATAGCAGAGGCGATAGATTGAACCCCACCAGATAATCCAGGGCTCGCCGCGCCAGTTGGGCGTTGATCAAATCCTGCGACAGTTCCCGAGGTTGGGCAACAGCGTTGTTGACGGCCCGTTTGGTGATTTCGTGAAAGGCAACCCGGCCAACCTCCTTATTTTCTAAAAGGCCCTGATTATTGAGTATTTCATACAGATGCCAGGAGATGGCCTCGCCCTCGCGATCCGGATCAGTCGCCAGATACAGTTTCTCTGCCTTTTTCAGCGCCCGCACGATAGCATCCACATGCTTCTGGTTGCGCTCGATAATCTGATATTTCATGGCAAAATTATCCGCCGGATCCACCGCACCCTCTTTAGGCAGAAGATCACGCACATGGCCATACGAGGCCAGAACCTCAAAGCCCTTGCCCAGATATTTTTTAATTGTCTTGGCTTTTGCCGGAGACTCTACGATAACCAAACTTTTTGCCATTTGTTTCCTGATCCAAATAAATTTTAGCCGGATAAATTAGCGAATAAACAGTTTCACGAAATAATCATCTGTAAAATATGCCGCAAATTATTTCCAGGAAAGCGCTAATTTATAAAAAGCAAATGCCCGCAAAAGCGGGCATGGTTGATTCAAATATGTTTATTTTCTAGTGAACAATGCCGGGTGCTTCTTCAAAAACCAGATCTTCCATCCATGCAAACGCCGCCTCACGACCTGGCTGATTGAACAATACCATGAGCGTGACCCACTTCAGCTGCTCTATGTCGATCTCATCCTCGTCCAGCGCCATCACCCGGTCGATCACCATTTCTCGTGTATGATGATCGAGCACGCCTGCCTGCTCCAGAAACATCAGAAAACCTCGCGCATCCAGATCCACCTTTTCGATTTCCTCGTCCGTATAGACACGCACCGATGTGGTATTGACCAATAATACCTTTTCCGGGAAATCCTGTAGCGCAACCAAACCCTCAAGCCATTCAAAGGCCTTGCTTATTTCCATACTCTGAAACCCGGCTTCCTGTAATTCAATCCGGAGAGACTCTTCATCTGTATCAAACTCAATATCGTCACTCATGTAATTCTCAAACAGGTACATCAATACGTCGAGCACATTTTCTTTCATGGCTTTTTCCTCAGCGGATCCAAACAATAGCGCCCGCCTGACATTGTTGCAACAAAACCTTGCAATTCCAATACCAAGAGCATGGAGCAAACCGCGTCTACAGTCAATCCACTTCTTTCGACGACTTGATCCACCGAGGTGGGCTCGTAGCCCACGTTTTCCAGCACTTTGCGATAATCTTCATCCAGCTCGAAATCTGTGGCAAGATCGTGATCGATGGGATCATCGGTTTTTTTTATGCTATCGGCAGGTGTCAGGGCAACAAAATCCGGAAATTCTTCAACAATATCCTTTACCATCTCCACCAGCTTTGCGCCTTCCCGAATCAGGGTATTACAGCCTCTGGCCTGGGAATTACGGATCGATCCCGGCACTGCAAACACATCCCGTCCCTGCTCCAGTGCCAGTCTGGCGGTGATCAATGAACCGCTACGCAACGCGGCTTCCACCACGAGCACCGCCTGCGAAAGACCGCTAATAATGCGATTTCGACGCGGGAAATTGCCTGGACGGGGCGGACTGCCCAAGGGAAATTCAGAGATTATCAGACCCTTTTCGGCGACCTCGTGTGCCAACTCGCGATGGCGTGCGGGATAAACCCGATCCAGCCCGGTGCCGGTTACGGCAATACTCCTGCCGCCAACAGAAACAGCCCCACGATGGGCGGCGGCATCGATACCGTGCGCCAGACCACTGGTCACCACCAATCCTAACGCCGCCAGCTGAGCACCAAATTCATGCGCCGTTTCCCGCCCCATCGGCGTCGGCGTGCGACTACCGACAACAGCAATCTGCTGGTGACAGGCCACCTCAAGTTGACCAAAAAGATAGAGCACGGGGGGAGGATCGGGGATCTGACGCAACAGTGCAGGATAGGCGGCGTCACTCAGTACACAGATATGCGCCTGTTCCTGTTCCTGCCAGCGCAGATCGCTTTCCACTGCCGCCCAGTCGGGCGTCAAAAGACTCTCGACCTGCCGGTTATTCAGTCCACAGGCTGCCAGTTCGGTGGCCGAGGCCGCGAAAATATCCACCGCAGAGGGATAACATTCCAGCAACTGCTGAATGCTTACCGGCCCCAGGTGTGGCGCACGATTGAGCGCCAGCCAGGCAGAGAGACGATCGACCACAAATCAGGGATTGGTTACCCGATCATGAATATGCAGGGGTCGTTGTGCTTCCATCACCAAGGCATAACTCATTTTCTTATACACCCGGAAAACCATCAGAATACCGGCACGCTCATCGGGTAACCTCACCTTGTCCCAGCTCCATATTTTATCAGGATTATGCACTTCTTTGCCATGCTGGTAAATTGCCAGCACATGACCCGGCTCAATGCCATTCCGTTCACCCAGGTTGAGTACGACAATATTGTACTGGCCGATTTGCGCCACCCCTTGGAAAACCGCAATGATTTCACCCGTCACATTATCCATCGGTGGCCGGGGGGTAAAGTTCAACTCAAGCCCCTGCTTTTCCTTGGGCAGCAGCAAATCCTTGTTGAAAACTCCCTGGTAAGACCGGGTCACATCAAGCGTCGAAGGACTGTTTTTATTTGTACCAAATCGCAGCACTCGCGCATCTGCCACGCTGGTCACTTCATAACCCAGCAGTTCACCTGTGTTGGGATCCTTGTATTCACCTACCGGGCGCACCACATTATAGACACCGATACTCCGATTCTTGATACCCAAGGCATAAATCCGGTCTCCGGAAGCCGCCACCAAATGTTGATCATAATTGGAAATAATATAAGGGGCGTTCTTCAAGTCCTCTTTGGATACTACCCTGACCCCTCCCAGAAAGGGCGCAATGGCAGAGCGGGGGATAGTATTAATGGACTTGTCCAGCGTTTGATAACGTATCTTGGGTGACAGTTTCACTGTCTTGATCCGCGAAGGCGGCGCATAACCACCCACACCATCCAGCGTAATGAAGGGTTTGCCATTTTCATCGAAATACAGAACGATAACGTCCCCTGGATAAATCAGGTGAGGATTACGAATTTTAGGGTTGATCTGCCAGACTTGCGGCCATAACCAGGGATCTTTCAGAAAGCGCTTGGATATATCCCATAGGGTATCCCCGCGCTTGACCACGTAGCGTTTAGGATAGTCATGCTGAACCACCACGGGGACAGGTGCAGGCTTGTGTACCTGCATCACCACAGTTGGCTTCGGCTTTACGACCACCGCAGGTTTCTGTTTTTCCGGTGTCTGAGCACAGGCTGCCAGGCTACCCAGCAGCAGCAAAACAAAAAAACGTATTAACTTTTGAGTGAACACTTTATTATTTATCATATGAATCCCTTAGCCGAAACCAGGCCTGTACTCCAAATCATGTGTTCCAAACCGGGTGCCGGTTCGGATAATCACGTACTATCAGTTCCTGTTATCCAGTAGTATCATAATGTTAGCAGCTTTTTTTACCCTTGTTACTTAAAAAGATATCAATATCCTGTTAATTCCATGTCCATGCTCACAATTTTGCGCTATCCCGACGAACGCCTACGCACCATTGCCTCACCAGTCGGGCATTTCGACCGCAAACTCCACCAGCTGATCGACGATATGCTGGAAACCATGTATGCCGCACCCGGTGTAGGTCTGGCCGCCACCCAGGTAAATGTTCATACGCGCCTCCTGGTTATCGACATCTCCGAGAACAAAAACCAGCCGTTAGTGCTTATTAACCCAGAAATGCTTGAGCGTGACGGCTGCCAGAAGTTTGACGAGGGCTGCCTGTCGGTTCCCGGCATCTACGAACCCGTGGAGCGTGCAATGCACATCCGTCTGCGTGCCTGCGATCGGAATGGAAAAAGTTTTGAAATGGAAGCTGAGGATCTGCTGGCAGTGTGTATTCAGCATGAAATGGATCACCTGCTGGGCAAGCTGTTCGTTGACTACCTTTCCAGCCTCAAACGTCAGCGTATCCGTAAAAAATTGCAGAAACAGGAAAAACAAGCGATGTAAGTATTCGTTTGCAAACAAAATGGCCATACTATCGCCAGAGAATGCGAATTTTAATCTCTCTATTTTCTATCGGCGGATCTTGATCCCGGAAGCTACCCAACCATGACTTCAGCACTTCGTCTCATTTTTGCCGGCACCCCGGCCTTCGCCGCCCGCTCCTTGCAGGCGCTGCTAGATGCCGGCCACACGGTAATTGCCGTCTATACCCAACCGGATCGACCTGCCGGACGCGGCCGTAAACTCCAGGCCAGCCCGGTAAAAATACTGGCGCAGGCACAGCAGATCCCGGTTTATCAACCCAAAAACTTCAGCGATAACAACGACATTGAACTTCTGCAAACACTCAATGCCGATCTAATGGTAGTCACCGCCTACGGCTTGTTGTTGCCCCCGGCCGTGCTCACAGCACCCCGTCTGGGCTGCATCAATGTCCATGCCTCACTGCTACCCCGCTGGCGCGGTGCTGCCCCCATCCAGCGTGCGATTCTGGCTGGAGACAGCGAAACGGGCATTACCATTATGCAGATGAACGAAGGCCTGGATACCGGTAATATTTTGCTGAAACAAGCTTGCCCCATCGAGAATACCGACACTGGCGGCAGCCTGCATGACCGCCTTGCCCATCTCGGCGGACAGGTTTTACAGCAGGCGCTGGAAAAACTGCAACAGGGCGCACTATCACCGAAACCCCAGGATGACAGCCTCAGCACCTATGCCCGCAAGCTTAGCAAACAGGAGGCCATGCTCGACTGGCAGGAGAATGTCCAGACATTGGCGCGACAGGTACGCGCCTTCAACCCCTGGCCCGTGGCACAAACCCGTATTGATAATCAGATACTGCGCATCTGGACAGCCGAGCCTGTTGACGAGAACCCGACCAGCGCAAACGCTTCCGCAGAGCCGGGACGGGTGTTAGCCTGCAGCAAGGCGGGTATCGATATTGCTACCGGCTGCGGTCGTCTACGCCTGAAACAGCTCCAGCCACCCGGCAAAAAAGCCATGGATGCGCCTGCTTTTCTCAATGGCTATGCCGATCTACTAGCCGTCGGCACCCAGCTCGGAACATAATCAGGATCAGATAGAATGCCAGACTTTTTTTTAACCCTTTACCCTGAGGCTCAGTACCACCGCCTATGAATCCTCGTCTCGCCGCTGTCTATGTCCTGCAAAATGTCTTCGAACAGGGCCGCAACCTGCCTGATGCGCTGGAAACCGTGCATTCACGCATCCCCGATCAAAAAGGCCGGGCCCTCACCCAGGCGCTGAGCTATGGCGTGCTGCGCCACGCTTTTAGCCTTGATGCCATCTTGCTGCAACTACTGAAAAAACCGCTGAAAGATAAAGATGCCGACCTTCGTTATCTGCTCTTGATTGGCTTGTACCAGATCATCCACATGCGGGTGCCGGATCATGCTGCCGTTTCGGAAACCGTCAAACTTACCCCGGCGCTGAAAAAAAACTGGGCCCGGGCCATGGTCAACGGGGTATTGCGAAATTACCTGCGCCAGGCAGAGGCATTGCTGGCCAAGGTAGAACAAGAGGCCGTTAGCCGCTTTGACCACCCCCAGTGGCTACTGGAAAAACTACAGGCAAGCTGGCCGGATGACTGGCAGGCGATTGCCCGCGCCAACAATCAACCTGCACCCATGACTCTGCGAGTCAACTCGCAACAGATCAGCCGTGACGAATATCTACAGCGGTTAGAGAAGGCCGACAAACCGGCTGAAGCCTGTCATCATTCGCAAGACGGCCTGCGTCTGATTGAAGCCGTGCCGGTAGAACAATTGCCAGGCTTTAAAAAAGGCCTGGTTTCGGTACAGGACGAAGCCGCACAACTGGCCGCGCCCCTGCTACAGGTGGCATCCGATCAGCGTATTCTCGATGCCTGCGCCGCGCCTGGCGGCAAGACTGCGCATATACTGGAAATCCGGCCGACACTGGCGCAACTGGACGCGTTGGAAAAAGTCCCGGCGCGACTCGATTATGTACGCGAGAATCTACAGCGCCTAAAACTGAAAGCGCGATTGATAAACGCTGATGCCACTCAACCGGATACCTGGTGGGAAGGCCAGCACTATGATCGGATTTTGCTCGATGCGCCCTGTAGCGCTACCGGCGTGATTCGCCGTCATCCGGATATCAAATATCTGCGCCGCGCCGAGGATCTCGACGCGCTGGTGTGTCGCCAACAACAAATACTCCAGGCGCTCTGGCCGTTACTGGCTTCAGGGGGTATGCTTTTATATACAACCTGTTCCGTTCTGGCGGAAGAAAATACTCTACAGATTGAGAATTTCCTGAATAACTATAGTGATGCACAGCTTGAACCTCTTGAGTTAAACTGGGGCATCCCAACCACGGCGGGTCAACAAATCCTGCCCGGCGAGGAGAATATGGATGGCTTCTTTTATGCCTGCTTGCGCAAGGCATAAATCATTATCGATAATAGCCGGGCTACGCGTATACGCACTGGCTACCGGCCTTTGTCTGCTGGGCATGCTGCCTCCCGCCCCCGCGCAGGCAGCCGAGGCATTTATTATCAAGTCGCTGGAAACCAGTCTGCACAACGGTGTCTATTCCTTCAGCACCCGCATCGAATACGCATTCTCAAATCAAGCGAGGGTGGCATTAAAAAACGGCGTACCCCTGATTATTCTTCTGAATATCAAGGTGGAACAGAAACGCTGGTACTGGAATAAAGATATTGCCCAGCTGGAACAGGGGTATCTGCTGCTCTACCATGCCCTGTCACGGAAATTTATCATTCACAATCTCAACAGCGGCACCCAGACAGACTATTCCAACCTTCATGATGCCCTGCACGCGCTCGGCCACATTCAGAATCTGCCGCTCATCGATGCCAAACTGCTACGCCCCGATGCAAACTATATTCTGCGGCTGCGCAGCCAACTGGATATCGAATCCCTGCCTGCGCCAATGCGTCCACTGGCCTATATTTCCTCTGACTGGCGACTGAAAAGCGACTGGTACACATGGCCATTAACACCCTGATCAAACGCTTCTTCTCAGGCAGCACGCCCATTATTCTGGTCTTCCTGCTGTTGCTCAATTCGCTGTATATGATGAGCGGCGCGACCCACAACTCCGCCACTTTCGGCCGGCTTTATTCGCTGTTGCTAGGCATTAACATTCTCGCTATTTTTCTGTTTCTGGTGCTTATCGGCAAAAGCCTGTGGGTACTGGTGCAGCAATACCGGCAACAAACCACCGGTTCACGTCTGACCGCCAAGCTGGTCATCATGTTTGTAATCCTCTCGGTTACCCCGGTTACTATTGTTTTTTATTTTTCCCAGGACTTTATCAGAAGCGGCATTGATAGCTGGTTTAATGTACGGGTAGAGGATGCCCTTAATGATGCGCTGGAACTAAGCCAGGCCGCACTGGATGAGCGCATGCGTGGACAGCTGCAAGACACCCGCCAGGCGGCTCAACAACTGGAAGATACCGAAAATAATCTGGTGGCACTGAAGCTCAACAATTTGCGCGTGGATATGGGCGCTCTGGAGCTAACCCTGTTTTCAAATAATGGCCAGATCATCGCCACCAACAGCACTGAAACCTCGCGTCTGCTGCCCGTACATCTGGATGACACCACCCTGCATCTGCTCCACCAGCGCACCTATAAAGTTGGCCTGATTCCGGTTAAGGGCGCCAGCCTGTATATTCGTGCTGTCGTGGCCATACCCGGCACCAGCATTACCCATGAAGGCCGCATCCTGCAGGCGCTGTTCCCGGTTGCCAAACGAATGAATAAACTGGCGAATAGCGTACAATCCGCCTTCGGCCAGTATCGGGAAATAACCTACCTGCGCACCCCGCTGAAATACAGTTTCATTCTCACCCTGTCACTGGTGTTGCTATTAAGCATTCTCACCGCTATCTGGGCCGCCTTCTATGCAGCACAACGTATGACCGCACCCATTTATGATCTGGTAGAAGGTACCCGCGCCGTAGCCGCCGGTAACTATGACAAACGACTCCCCCTGCCCGGTAACGATGAACTGGGGTTTCTGGTCACGTCATTTAATGATATGACCTGGAAAATCGCCCAGGCACGGGAAGAGGCCAGTAATAGCCAGCAACAGTTGCAAGCCCAGCACACCTACCTCGAAACAGTACTCGCCAATCTGTCCTCAGGAGTACTCACCCTGGACAGCACACTCAACCTGCGCACCTGTAACAAGACTGCCAGCCAGATCCTTGGACTGAATATTGACACCTATCTGCAACAACCACTGAAGGCGCTGGCAAGAAAAAATCCGGGTTTGCAGATTTTTATCGATACCGTTAGCAGTCGGCAGATTGATAACAAATCAGGCTGGCAATCGGAAATCAGCATGATGGGCACGGCCGGACACAAGGTGTTGATGTGCCGTGGCTCGATTCTTCCCGGCAATGACGAGCGTCAGGAAGGCGTGGTCATCGTCTTCGATGACATTACCACCCTGCTGCAAGCCCAGCGTAATGCCGCCTGGGGAGAAGTCGCCCGCCGTCTGGCGCATGAAATCAAAAACCCGCTAACCCCCATCCAGCTTTCCGCCGAGCGTCTGCGGCATAAATATCTGCACAGTATGCCGGAAAAAGATGCCGAGGTGCTGGATCGAGCGACGCATACCATCGTCCAGCAGGTGGAGACAATGAAAGAGCTGGTCAAGGCCTTTAGCGAATATGCACGTATGCCGGTGCTGGAACTGGAAGCCATCAACCTCAACCGCTTGATCGAGGAAGTGCTGGATCTATACCGCGGCTCCCGTTCCCGTCTACAGTTCAAGCTGGATCTCGACCCGACCATTCCCCCGGTGGAGGTCGATGCCGGTCGTGTGCGTCAGCTACTGCATAATCTGGTAAAAAATGCCCAGGAGGCCATGTCGCCTACGTCGAACAGCAACATCAACATCCTCACCCGCTGTGTTGAGGAACAGGCTTGCCAGTTTGTCGAACTACGCCTGAGTGATACCGGTCCCGGTATCCCAAAGGATATGTTCGATCACCTGTTTGAACCCTATGTCACCAGCAAACCAAAGGGCAGTGGTCTGGGTCTGGCCATCGTCAAGAAAATTGTCGAGGAACATGGCGGCGTGCTGTGGGCGGAAAACAACACGGGTGCGGGTGCCAGCATAGTGATACGATTACCCGTAGCACACGCCAGCCGTGCCCGTACCACCTCCGGTTCGGAATCCGCCAAACACAATAACAGCAGCCATAATCATGCAAGCGCTTAACAATGACATGAGTGAATTCAGAACACACAGCGTCCCCTATATTCTGGTGGTCGATGACGAACCCGACATCCGTCATCTGGTACAGGAAATTCTTGAGGATGAAGGTTATGAAGTCAGCGTGGCCGAAAACGGTGAAGCCGCCCGCAACGCCCACCGCCGCCGTCGCCCCGATCTGGTGCTGCTGGATATCTGGATGCCGGATCTGGACGGTATCAGCCTGCTAAAAGAATGGTCGGAAGATGGCCATCAGGCGATGCCGGTCATCATGATGTCCGGCCATGCTACCGTCGAAACCGCCGTCGAGGCGACTCGTCTGGGTGCCTATGACTTCATTGAAAAACCTTTATCCCTGGCCAAACTGCTGCTGACCATTGCACATGCACTGGAAACCGACCAGCTACAACAGGAAAACCGCGGCCTGCTCAGCCAGACCACCAATATCAAAGAGCCCATCGGCAAAAGTCTGCTGATGCAAAAACTGCGGACACAATTACAGCAGGTTGCCGAGCACGACAGTTGGGTGTTGCTTGATGGCGAACCCGGTTGCGGCATGAACGTCGCTGCCCGTTACCTGCACACTATTAGCAAGCGCAGTTCACGACGGCTGATTGAAGTCAACATCGGTACGCTCTCGGAAAAACACTCGGCCCGTGAACTATTCGGCTACGAAGAAGGCGGCAAAGTTCACTATGGTCTGCTGGAGCAGGCGAACGGTAGCAACCTGCTGTTATATGATATTGCCGAAATGGATCCCGAAATCCAGCGCAGATTGCACTCCGCCCTTTCAACCAGATCCTTTGTCCGTATTGGCGGAAAACAACCGATACAGATGCATGCCCGAATCATTGCCGCCAGTTGCCATGATCTGCAACAACAGGTTAGCAACGATCATTTCCGCAAGGATCTTTATTATCAGCTCAATGTGGTGCCGATACACGTTCCACCTTTGCGTGATCATCGCGAAGATATACCCGAGTTACTGGCGTACTTCAGTCGTTATTTTATCGATCAGGAAAACCTGCCCTACCGCCATTTCAGCCTCGCCGCCCAAAACCGTCTGCGCAATTACCCCTGGCCGGGTAATGTCCGTGAACTCATGAACCTGGTACAACGACTGCTGATCATCAGCAAGGGTGAGGAAATCACACTGGAAGAGGTCGACATGGCACTGGGCAAACCGCCCGCAACAAGCTCGGCACCCCCCCCAGCGGCCGAAGCCGATGATTTTGCCCGCCCCCTACGCGAAGCCCGGGAAGAATTCGAGCGCCGCTATCTGCGTCATCAGTTGCGTCTGAATAATGGCAATGTCAGCAAGGTGGCGCAAATAGCCGGGCTGGAACGCACCCATCTGTATCGTAAGCTGCGAAGCCTGGAGATTGATCCGAAGGATAACAAAAACTAGATTTGCTTTGATTGATTCTGTTCGCTCTGATTAATTCTGTTTACCCTGATTAATTTCGTTCGCCCTGAGCCTGTCGAAGGGTATATTATATAGCCTTATGATATTCACACTATTTTCCGTTCATACTTTGACCGACCCCGCTTGGGTCATGTCCAACAAAGTTCATTATCGTCATAATGAAATTCCGAGTCCTTTTTAAATAATCAGACGCCATGAAAATTATTATCCTCGGTGCCGGCCAGGTGGGCAGTTCACTGGCAGAAAACCTGACCAGCGAAGCCAACGACATTACCATTGTTGATAAAGATGCAGCCGCCTTGCAGGCCTTGCAGGATCGACTGGATCTACGCACGGTCTACGGCCACGCCTCACACCCCGATGTGCTTAGCGATGCTGGCGCTGATGATGCGGATATGCTCATCGCCGTGACCAACAGTGATGAGACCAACATGATCGCCTGCCAAGTGGCCTATACCCTTTTTCACACGCCCACCAAAATTGCCCGTGTACGCTCAGTCGAATATCTGAAGCACAAACGGCTGTTCAGCCAGGAATCGTTGCCCGTTGATGTGCTAATCAGTCCGGAACAAATCATTACCGATTATATACAACGCCTGATCCAGAATCCCGGCACCCTGCAAGTACTGGATTTCGCAAATGGTCAGGTACAGCTGGTAGGCGTACGCGCCTATTACGGCGGCCCCATGGTGGGCCATGAGTTACGTGAAATTGGTGCCCATATGCCACGCGGCGTCGAAACGCGTGTCGCCGCTATCTATCGCCAGGATCGTGCCCTCATTCCCGAGGGGCACACGGTTATCGAGGCCGATGATGAAGTCTTCTTTATCGCCGCTACCGGGCATATCCACACTGTCATGAGTGAACTGCGACGCCTGGATACCCCCTACCGGCGGATCATGATCGTCGGCGGCGGTAATATCGGCAAACGCGTTGCCATGGCTCTGGAAAATGATTATCAGGTTAAACTAATCGATCATAATTCTGACCGCACCCTTGAGATTTCAAACGAATTGCACAACACCATGGTGCTGCTGGGGGATGCCGCCGACGAGGAACTGCTACAGGAAGAGAATATCGAAAACATCGACGTCTTCTGCGCCCTGACCAATGACGATGAAGCCAATATTCTCTCATCCATGCTAGCCAAGCAACTGGGCGCACGCAAGGTAATGACCCTGATTAACCGTGCAGCCTATGTCGATCTGGTGCAAAGCGGCGACATCGACATTGCCATCTCCCCGCAGCAATCCACGATTGGCAGTTTACTGACCCATGTGCGCCGCGGCGATGTGGTCAAGGTACACTCTCTGCGCCGGGGCGCAGCCGAAGCCATTGAAGCAATCGCTCATGGCAGCAAGGGATCATCCCGTGTCGTTGGCCGCAGTATCGGTGAACTCAAATTACCTCAAGGTGCCACCATAGCTGCCATTGTCCGCGGTGGCAGTCAGGTCATCATTGCCCATCACGGCATTGTCATTGAACCGGAGGATCATGTAATCCTGTTCCTAATCGACAAGAACCGTATTTCCGAGGTAGAGAAACTGTTCCAGGTCGGGATTACTTTTATATAAAGGAACGAGGAAAAAGGATAAGTGGAAAGAATAAACATGCAAACAAAAAACATAAGTTAAAATCATTCATGACCATTATTCATCAATCCGTCATCCTCGTCCCTCGTCACTCGTCCCTCGCCCCTTATTAGTCGATGCAATTCCTCGTCATCCAGCGCATTGTCGGTCTTTTACTGATTATATTCAGCGCCACCATGCTGCCGCCCATACTGGTATCGGTTATTTATCAGGACGGCAGCATCCAGCCTTTTATCTCTACCTTTGCCATTACCCTTATCGCCGGCATCCTGCTCTGGTTGCCCGTGAAAAACCAGCGTCGGGAGCTGCGCCTGCGAGATGGCTTTTTGGTCGTCGTGATGTTCTGGGTGGTGCTGGGTCTGTTTGGTGCGATTCCCTTCGTACTGGCCGACTATATGCACATGAGCGTAACCGATGCCGTATTTGAATCTCTCTCAGGCCTGACTACCACCGGGGCGACAGTGCTACAGGGGCTCGATCATCTGCCCAAAAGCATTCTCTATTATCGTCAGCAATTACAGTGGCTGGGCGGCATGGGTATCATCGTGCTGGCTGTGGCCATTATGCCCATGCTCGGTATCGGTGGTATGCAGCTCTATCGCGCAGGAACACCCGGCCCTATCAAGGGCAGCAAACTCACGCCACGGATTACCGAAACCGCCAAATCACTCTGGTTTATTTACCTGGCCCTGACCGTTGCCTGTGGTCTCGGCTACTGGATGGCCGGCATGAGCGCCTTCGATGCGTTGGCGCACAGTTTCTCGACTGTCGCTATTGGTGGTTTTTCCACTCACGATAGCAATATGGGATATTTTATCAACAAGCCTATGGTTGAGGTCGTGGCTACCATTTTCATGTTTCTCTCCGGCATTAACTTCGCACTTCACTTTAGCGCCTGGCGCACGCGCAGCCTGCGCAGTTATTTGCTCGATTCCGAATTCAAAACCTATTTGGCCCTCATGCTGATTCTTTTTGCCATTACCTCGGGCTATTTTTATTACAAAGGTTTGTTCGCCAGCCATGCAGAAACGCTGATTCACAGTATGTTCCAGGTGGTTTCCATCGGTACCACCACTGGCTTTACCACTTATCAATATCATCTCTGGCCAGGGTTTTTATTGGTCATACTGATGTTTACCAGCTTCATCGGTGCCTGTGCCGGTTCGACCGGTGGCGGCATGAAAGTGATTCGATTCCTGCTGCTGCTGCGCCAGGGTACGCGTGAAGTCATGCGTGTGATCCACCCTAACGCGATCACTTCGGTCAAAATTGATGGCAAAGCCATGCCGCTACGGGTGGTGGAATCGGTCTGGGGCTTCTTTTCTGCCTATGTCGTCGCCTTCGTCACCATTATGCTGATCATGATGATGACCGGGCTGGATCAGGTCTCCGCCTTCTCTGCGGTCGCCGCCACCATGAACAATCTCGGCCCCGGTCTGGGAGATGTCACGCACAACTATGCCTCGCTGAAAGATGTAGCCAAATGGGTATTGTGTTTCGCCATGCTGCTCGGGCGACTTGAAATTTTTACTCTGTTAGTGCTGCTGACGCCCGCATTCTGGCGTAAATAATAGCCGGTATAATCTGCGAAATTTGTTTATCCCATTTCTTCCGGGTATTTTTTTACTACACTTGCCTGACCATGCCCCTACTTTTTCGAGGAGCTAATCGACGACAATGGATTCACTCGTTCGCTATATATTCTCACGGCCGCCACTCACCGCCCTGCTGGTGGGTAGTGCCATTACCTTTTTCAGCCAACTCAACCTCTATCTGAGTTCCGGCATCCTCCGCTTCCAGCAATGGCAAAGCAGTATTTTTGAGCACCCGATCTATACTTTGATTGATATCCTTATTCCTTTTTTAGTACCCTGGATGGTCGCCAGTTTCGGCACTTATCTGACTCGTTTCCAGCGACAGAAAGTCATGGATATGTTTCCGGAATGCAATCCGGATATTATTATGTCACTGGACAAAAACGGCGCAATTCAATACATGAACAAGTCATGTACAACCATCCTTGAACAACTTGACATTGATAGCAGCGATGCCGCTCACTTGCTGCCTGACTATTTCTGTACTCCCATACCCGCCAATACCAACTGTACTGATCAACACGCGATCAGCGAATCTATTCAGCATGGGCAACATACTTTCCATTTCAACCTCATGCGCAATGATGATCATACCCTTGTCATCGGCCATGACATCAGCGATCTGCAAGCACAACATAATCGGCTTGAGGAGGTAGTGAAGCAATTTCATAACATGACTGAATACATGGATAAAACGCTGGGAAGTTATGATCCCCTGCACTTTGATGCCGACGAATATGATCGCCTGATCATTGAAAAGCTCTTTTCAAAAAACGCCATCGCCACGGGAAACAATCCCGAGCATGTTCTTCTGATCGATTGGGAAAAAGACAAACCGGGCGGCTATCTCTATTCCATCAACCGCAACAACGTCTATCGTAGTGAATATATCGAACTTGAAGATGATCTGAACTACTACGCCATCATGTCCGGCGAAGACGAGGTCGTATTCGTCAACTGGGAAGATGATGCCGAAAATCTTGAAGGCTTTCAGAAGCGCTTTCACCCTCAGGTGCGCCATCATATTGATGTCATTGAACGTTATACCACCTACCGTAGTGGTGATATCGCTATTATCGCTTTTTATCACGGCCGCAAACTGGATCATTATGACGCCATGATACTCAAAGCACTGGCGACCTTTTCCCAGTCCCTGCACCGCATCGCAGAAGAGGGTCGGGAAACCGAGCGCGCCTTTCTTTATACCGTCGATGCCCTTGCCCGTGCAGCAGAGGCCAACGATGAGGACACTGGCGCGCATATTCTGCGCATCAATGAATACGCCAGGGCAGTGGCCGAGGAAATGGGCCTGGACGAACAGTTTGTCCAAGACATCTATTTCTCAGCACAAATGCATGACGTGGGGAAAATTCACGTTTCTCCGGCGATCCTGAAAAAACCGGGTCAACTAACCGATGAGGAATTTAACAAGATGAAGGCGCACCCGGTTTACGGTGCCCGTATCCTCGGTGATTCACCACGGCTGGCTATGGCCAGGGAAATCGCTCTTCATCACCATGAAAAATACAATGGCAAGGGCTATCCTCATGGCATTGCCGGTGAGCGCATCCCCCTGTCTGCTCGCATCGTCTCCCTTGTCGATGTCTATGACGCGCTACGCCAGGCTCGCGTTTACAAACCCGCCTTTTCCCACGACAAAGCCATGAAAATCATTATAGAAGGCGATGGGCGCACCCTGCCAGATGACTTTGATCCCCACGTGCTGGCCGCCTTCAGACGCATCGAGAAAAAACTGGACCAGATCTTCTGTCGTTACGTATAACCCCCCTCCCTGTCTGTGTACGCCGGGGCTAAAGCCCCGGCTCCTGCTACACGCCACATACCCGAAGGCGAGGCTTTAGTCTCGCCCGACGACACGACAAGCAAAACCAGCATAAGACGAAGAGGCAAGATTACAGGGTATTGCCGCTGAGACTAGTCCCCTATCTGCATACGCGCGGCAAATAATATATATGCTTGACCATATATATGGGTATCCGTATACTTCACTCATGACTGAAATTGAATTTTACAAACAACTGGCGGATGAGACCCGCCTGCGCTGCCTGATGCTGATTTTTGCGGAAGGTGAACTCTGCGTCTGCGAGCTGACTCATGCACTGGGGCTGTCACAGCCGAAAATTTCCCGTCATCTCGCCAACCTGCGTCAGGCCGGGGTGCTGAAAGATCGCCGTGACGGCCAATGGATTCATTACCATTTGCACAAAAAACTGCCCGCCTGGGCACAACAGGTATTGATGGCAACCGCCGAAGGCCTGCGCAATGCGGCACCTTATGCACAGGATCTCAATCATCTCAAGACTATGGTTGGCCGACCCGGTGATGTCTGTGCCAGCGTTACAGCAAAATAAAAGGAAGCAAAAAACATGAAACTACTGTTTCTATGCACCGGCAATGCCTGCCGTTCGCAAATGGCCGAAGGCTGGGCGCGAACGCTGGCGAATGATGAGTTCGAAGTCTATTCGGCCGGTATCGAAGCCCACGGCCTGAACCCGCGCGCCGTTGCGGTAATGCAGGAAGCAGACGTGGACATATCACGCCAGAAATCAACCCGCCTCAGCGACGATATGCTCAAAAAAATGGACTATGTAGTCACCGTCTGCGGCCATGCCGATGAACTTTGTCCCGCGCTGCCGCCCGGCGTGCGCAAGGAACACTGGCCGCTGAGCGATCCCGCCAAGGCCGAGGGATCGGAACAAGCGATCCTGCAAGTCTTCCGCCACAGCCGGGACGATATCAAACTGCGCGTGCAAAAACTGATCGAACGCTTAACAAAGGAATCCGCATCATGAATATATTTGAACGTTATCTGACTGTCTGGGTATTGCTGTGCATTCTTGTCGGCATTGCGCTGGGGCAACTGTTCCCCTCATTTTTTCATACGCTGGGCGCGCTTGAACTTGCCAGCATCAACCTGCCCGTTGCGGTGCTGGTGTGGCTGATGATCATCCCCATGCTGCTGAAGATCGATCTGCGCGCTCTCAAGGGTGTCACCCGGCACTGGCGCGGCGTGGGCATTACCCTGTTCGTAAACTGGGGGGTAAAACCTTTTTCCATGGCCCTGCTGGGCTGGCTCTTCATCGGCGTGCTGTTCCGTCCCTGGTTGCCGGCGGCACAGATTGACTCCTATATCGCCGGGTTGATTATTCTGGCGGCTGCACCCTGCACGGCCATGGTTTTCGTCTGGAGTCACCTGATGCGTGGCGAGCCTCATTTCACCCTCTCCCAGGTGGCGCTGAATGATCTGATCATGATCGTCGCCTTTGCCCCGGTGGTCGGTCTGTTGCTGGGCCTGTCTGCCATTACCGTACCCTGGGACACCCTGTTGCTATCGGTGCTGATCTACATTGCCATTCCGCTAGCCGTCGCCACCTTCTGGCGTCGCCAGATACTGCGTCATGAACAGGGTTATGCCCGCCTGGCAAAACGCATCAAGCAACTGGGCAGCGTCTCGCTGGTGGCCCTGCTCTGCACCCTGGTTCTGCTGTTCGGCTTTCAGGGCCAACAGATCATTCAGAAACCGTTGATCATTCTGCTACTGGCCGTGCCTATTCTGCTGCAAGTGCTGTTCAATTCCGGCCTCGCTTACCTGCTCAACCGCGCGGCACGCACCCCTCATTGTATCGCTGGGCCCTCGGCTTTAATCGGTGCCAGTAATTTCTTCGAACTGGCTGTTGCCACCGCCATCGCCCTGTTCGGTTTTAAATCCGGTGCCGCCCTGGCCACCGTGGTCGGCGTACTGGTTGAAGTGCCCGTGATGCTGATCGCTGTGCGCGTCGTCAAGGCCAGCCGCCACTGGTATGAACAACGCCCCGGCGTGGTTCCCTACGAACAGTGCTGCCCTGCGGATATGCATTTGCACAACCACTGAGGCTGACTTCAATTCCCGCACAATGCCGTATCCGCGCATTGCGCTGGGGATGGCTGGTAGCTTGCCCCTTATAATCTCGTGCCGGCTCTACCCGGAAAAAAGCTGATTTTTCAACAATCCGGCATAAATGCTATGCTTCTCATACAACTAAAGTCTGGAATGATTCAACTGGGAACACTGATTATGTCTTCTGTCATGCACGATGTAAAAGAGCTGGTCAAGCATTTACCTGATGATGCCAGTATTGAAGATGTCCAATACCATTTGTATGTGTTGGAAAAAATCCGCAAAGGACGTGACGACATTAGCAATGGCCGTCATTACACGACGAAGCAAGCCAGGGAGCACTTAAACCGATGGCTCAATCCGTAATCTGGTCTAAGGAATCGCTGGATGACATAGGCAATATCGCACAATACATAAGCCGTGATTCGCCCTACCATGCACAGCGGGTAGTCGAAAATATTATTGCACGCGGCGATACGCTGCCAGAACAACCCAAAGCAGGGCGCAAAGTACCCGAACTCGATGATTCACTCGTACGGGAATGCTTCATTTATAGTTATCGACTGATCTATGAAATCATATATACCGAAATCACCATTCTGGGCGTAATCCACGGACAACGCCTGCTTGAATCGGTTGAACGATTTAATCCATCGGTCTAAATACAGGTGAGGACGAACAGTGATTCAAGTGTGGACTTTTTAGGGTTGGGCTTTTATTCTTCCTGCACTTCAGAAAAATATGGCCTCAAATTACAGCATGTCTGACCAGCAACAGGAATTAAATATTCAGGCTATCCGGGAAATGGATGCCGAAAAACTGGTGCGTGAACATATTGGCTGGATGTTGGCACTCGCGCATCGCATGCTTGCTGATTATGCGCTTGCTGAGGACGCCGTACAGGATGCCTTCATTAATATATTTCGTGCTCTTCGCTCATTCGAAGGACGTTCCAGCCTGAAAACCTGGTTGCACCGTATTACGGTCAATGCGGCGCTGACAAAATTACGCCGATTAAAGCGTCTCGCTGAGCAACCAATCGATGAACTGCTGCCTGAATTCGATGAGTACGGATGTCGTATTGAAGCCACCTGGAAAACACTGGAGAGTACTGAAAAAATTGTCGCTGATGAGCAGCATCGGGAACAGATACATAAAAAAATCGATCAATTACCTGATGCATACCGTATCGTTTTACTGCTTCGCGACATCGAAGGTTATGACACAGGTGAAGTCGCCGAATTACTGGCCATTTCTGAGGCTAACGTAAAGATACGGCTGCATCGAGCACGATCAGCATTAAAAAAACTACTCGAACCCTTACTTCGTGGCGAGGCATTTTGATGAAAGGTTTTAATAAAACCGGGTTTCGGCGCTGGATGAAAGGCCTTATGTTCAAGCATATTCACAGTATGATGACCTGCAAGGAGTTTGAAGAGTTTGTACTTGACTATCTAGAAGGAGAACTTTCCGACCAGCAGCAAGCCAGCTTCGAGTTGCATCTGCGCCTGTGCCGGGAATGTCGGCAATACATGGAAGCTTATAAAAGTTCGATGAATATTAATCGTGCTGTATTTACTTCGGCAGATGATTCCTTACCCGATGATATGCCTGAGGATTTGATTAAGACTATACTCAAGCTACGCGATCAATAGGTAAACCATCTGCAACGTGGGCAGCGCAACGTTAAGTTTCCGTTAAGCCGTGAGCCGACCAGCTTAACGAATACACGATGCAAAATATGCCACTGTCAATTTTTTGAAAATACCTGTATCCAAATAACAATAAGCTGCGTCCAATGAGCATCAACAACTCACAGGATGCAAATTCTGCCATAACAGGAGATACAAATATGAATATCAAAGCAGGTATAATTTCAGGTTTTATCGCTACCGTCGTTTTATCCGTATTAATGATTGCAAAAGCCAAAATGGGAGTAATGCCTGATCTTAATGCCATAAAAATGCTCGCCGGTATGATGGGCGCACCATTGGCTATGGGTTGGGTAGCACACTTTATGATTGGCACTGTTATTTGGGGAATACTGTTTGCGCTACTGGTGGACAAACTTCCCGGTGGAGTTATGAGCAGTGCAATTATTTTCTCCATCGGTGCCTGGTTTATGATGATGATTGGCCCCATGCCGATGGCAGGCGCAGGTTTATTCGGTTTACACCTCGGTATGATGGCACCGGTTGCCACACTTATGTTACATATTATCTGGGGTTTTGTCCTAGGTCTGAGTTATAAGAAATTCGCTCAGTAAGCGTTTCAGGGGGCGGAGTGTTCTATTTCAAATCACTCCGACCCCTCAAACTCTTCTGCCCTGCGATTATGCATCTGCACAGCCACAGCCACTGACTCAGACGCGCAGTTAAAAGTCATCGAACAGGGATGAAATTCTGCTTCCCCATTCTCCATCCGTCAGTAGATCAGTTTTTGTTACCATCCCTTGGAACAGGGTCCATTGATAGTCACTATGAAGTGACTGCTACGTTCCACCTTGCCCCTTCACATAGTCACCTATCATCGTTTCATCTCCATGCTTTCCAACGGTGCTAGCAAAATACCCATCACTCCAAAACTCACCGCCCCAAAGCATTTTTTTAACAATCGGCAATGGACATCGGCAGAATATCTCTCATGCTGTCAGGCTCTTTATCAGCGTTACAAGCTTTGTCACACTGACGGTACATCAGTACCGTAACATTATGACTTTTATGTATATATTCGCTCGTCCATACAGTTTACGCCGCAAGCGGCGGGGAATAGAACCCCAGGGGATTTAATCCGTTGCACTTCAGCATAAACTGATTTATGGAAGCTGTATTCAGACGTGTATACTAGCGTTTTCTAAAAACGCCCTGGCGACGGATATATTAAATGATCACTATTGGCCGCGATTATGAACTGGATGTAGTAAAGATTGTCGATTTTGGCTTTTATCTCGATGCTGAAAATCTTGGCGAAATATTATTGCCGCATAAATTTGCACCGCCCGGTCTGGCAGTCGGCGATTTTATCGTGGTGTTTCTTTACCGCGATTCAGAAGATCGGCTGGTGGCCACCACGCAGACCCCAAAAGTCTGTGTAGGTGAATTTGCCTATTTACCCGCTGTCGCCAATACCGACTTTGGTACTTTTCTGGATTGGGGCCTGGACAAAGATGTATTGGTGCCGTTTTATGAGCAACACCGGCCGATGGAGGCGGGTCATTCTTATCTTGTGTATTTATATATTGACAAAAATGACGGCCGGATTGTCGCCTCATCCAAAATTGATAAATTTCTTGATGATGAAAAACCACATGATTTCAAACCGCAACAACCAGTTAAGCTGATTATAGCCAACAGCACTGAACTGGGCTACAAGGCTATTATCAACCACAGCCACTGGGGCGTGTTGTATAAAGATGAGGTCTTTCAGCGTTTAAGTTTCGGTCAGACAATAGACGGCTTTATTAAGCGTATCCGACCTGACGGGAAAATTGATTTAAGCCTCCAGGGCGGCAAACAAACCCGGGATGAATATGCCACCGTTATTCTTGAATATTTAAAGAATCATGCAGGCTTTGCAGCCGTGCATGACAAATCCGATCCCCAATTGATTGCGAAACTCTTTGGTATGAGTAAAGGCGCATTCAAAAAAACTATTGGCGGCCTCTACAAGCAGCACGTCATCCTTATCGAGAAAGAGGGCATCCGCTTAACAGACAAACCTGTCCCGCAAGCAGATCAGTCCGCCAACACAAATAATATATGGCATAAGCGTAAATAAACATCGTGCCTTGCACCGGCTATTCAACAGTAACGGACTTGGCGAGGTTGCGCGGTTGATCCACATCGGTTCCTTTGATCAGGGCAACATGATAGGCAAGTAATTGCAGGGGAACGGTAAAGACGATGGGTGAGATGGCTTTATCGGTGCGTGCGACATTGATAACGGTGATGCCGTCGGCTTCTGTCATGCCGGATTCCACATCGGCAAACACAAACAGCTCTCCACCACGGGCGCGGACTTCCTGCAGATTGGCTTTTAACTTATCGAGAAGTTCATCATTGGGAGCAACCACAACAATGGGCATTTGCGCATCTACCAGTGCCAGCGGGCCATGCTTGAGCTCACCGGCGGGATAGCCCTCGGCATGAATGTAGGAAATTTCTTTTAGCTTGAGTGCGCCTTCCAGTGCCACCGGGTATTGCTCGCCACGACCGAGAAACAAGGCGTTATGTTTATCGCCAAAACGTACCGCCAGCTTGCTGATCTCCCCATCGAGATTCAGCGCCTGTTCCACCATGAGCGGCAATTGCCGTAGCTGTTCCACCAGCCGGGCTTCCAGTATCTCATCGAGCTGGTGACGGCGACCCAGGACGATGATCAGTAACAACAGGGCAACCAGCTGGGTGGTAAACGCTTTGGTAGAGGCGACGCCGATTTCAGGGCCAGCACGGGTCATCAATACCAGATCTGATTCACGCACCAAGGAGCTTTCCGGCACATTGCAAATGCACAGGCTGTGTGCGAAACCGATGTCTTTGGCGGCACGCAGAGCTGCCAGGGTATCCGCCGTTTCACCGGACTGGGAAATGGTCACGAACAGGGTATCGGGCAATACGGCCGCCTTGCGATAACGGAATTCACTGGCGACTTCCACGTTGCAGGGAATTCCGGCGAGTGCTTCGAAACCATAACGCGCGATTAGCCCAGCATGATAGGAGGTGCCACAGGCGATAATCTGCACCTGTTTTATTTTATCGAAAATAGCCGCTGCCTGCGGACCAAAAATACTTTCCAGCACCCGGCTCTCACCCAACCGCCCTTCCAGGGTCTCGGCAATGGCATACGGCTGTTCATAGATTTCCTTGAGCATGTAATGTGCGTATTCACCACGCTCGACCGCATCAGCATTGAGTGAGCTCAGGTGAATCTTGCGTTCGACCGGATCCCCTTGCGAATCAAAAATCTCAATCCCGGATGCGCGAAGGACGGCCACATCACCTTCTTCAAGATAAATAAAATGCTGGGTTTCACTGACCAGCGCTGCTACATCGGAGGCGATGTAGTTAGCATTCTCCCCCAGGCCAATCACCAGCGGGCTACCTCGACGCGCGGTGATCAGGGTGTCCGGTTCATCTGTACTGATGACACCCAGCGCATACGCGCCTTGCAGATCTTTTACCGTTGCGCATACGGCTTTATACAGATCGTTTTCTTCAGCCATGTACTTGTGCAACTGATGAACGATGACTTCAGTATCGGTGTCCGAAGTGAAAGCATAGTTATCGGCTTGCTGCCGCTGCTTGAGTTGTTCGAAATTTTCGATAATGCCGTTATGCACCACAGCCATGCTATTACGGCAAACATGCGGGTGGGCGTTACTTTTGCTGGGAATGCCATGGGTCGCCCAACGGGTATGGGCAATACCAACATGGCCATTGGCAGGCGTTTTTTTCAGCTCATCTTCAAGTTGCTTCACCTTGCCTGGCATCCGTACCCGCTGAATGCAGCAAGTCTCATCCAGCAAGGCCACCCCGGCCGAATCATAGCCTCGATATTCCAGCCGCTTTAAACCATCGACCAGAATATCGACCACATTTCTCCTTGCCACTGCACCCACGATTCCACACATAGGATCAGTGACGAGTGACGAGTGACGAATGACGAGGAAAAACCCGTATTAAAAAATACTGTTTCATATTGAACTCCGTCCTTTTTGTTTGTTTCTCTTTCCCCCGCTTGGGGATTATAAATTCAACCTTAGAGCTTTGATCAAAATTAACCATCCAACTTCATCAAGGGTGTAACGCATAATTTCAATTGCCTCTGAGCTCATTTTAATGCTTTGATAGTGTATCCATCTTAAGCTTCGCTGTGCGCACACCGATTAGATCATCATAGATAGACAAAGATTTTCCGCGCGCGTCCTTAGTGTGTGATATACCTCGGCACTCGTCACTTTTTAACAGGCCGCTTCCAGCCCTGTACCGTTTTCTGCTTTGCCCGGCTCAGAGTCAGTTCGCCTGCCGGTGCATCCCGGGTCAGAGTAGTGCCGGCACCGAGGCTTGCACCATCACCAACTTTGACCGGTGCCACCAACTGACAGTCTGATCCTACAAACACATCATTACCAATCGTCGTGCGGTGTTTGTAGGCACCATCATAATTACAGGTAATCACACCGGCACCAATATTAACCCGCGCACCCACATCGCTGTCGCCGATGTAGCTCAGGTGATTGATCTTGGAGGCTTCACCGACCTTGCTGTTCTTGATCTCGACAAAATTACCCACATGGGTATTGGCCGACAGTTCCGCGCCAGGACGCAGACGGGCAAAGGGGCCGATATGGGCATCAATGCCAATGTGTGCCTGTTCGATGACGCAGAGGGCTTGTAACTGCACGCCTTCGGCGATGACCGAATCCTTGATCACGCAGCCGGGGCCCACATAAACACCTTCGCCAATACGCACCTTGCCCACCAGAATGACATTCACATCGAGAATTACATCTTGAGCAATATCCACTTCACCGCGAATATCCAGGCGTGCGGGATCAATGACGGTGACACCCCGAGCCATCAGGGTGTCAGCTTGCTGGCGCTGATACTGACGTTCCAGCATCGCCAGTTGGGCACGGCTGTTGACGCCCAATACTTCCATCTCTGAATCCGGCTGGCAGGTTTCAATTGTCACGCCGTCGGCGACTGCCATGGCGGTCACATCGGTGAGATAGTATTCACCCTGGGCATTGTCATTGTTCAGTTTTTCCAGCCAGCCGCGTAAGCGACCAGCATTGCCTGCCAGTATGCCAGTGTTCACTTCATTGATTTGACGCTCGTCTTCGGTGGCATCCTTGTGCTCGACGATGCGTGCAACCTGCGTATTATTAGTACGCACAATACGACCATAGCCAGCGGGATTATCGAGCTCGACAGTCAACAGGCCGAAGTCGTCAATGGCACATGCGACAAGCGGCTCCAGCGTGGCTTGCCGTATCAGAGGCACATCGCCGTATAGCACTAATATCGTTGCAGCATCATTCACCTCCGGCATAGCCTGGGCCACTGCATGCCCGGTTCCCAACTGCTCTTCCTGTTTCACCCAGATCAGATCATCGCCCTTGATCGCAGCTGGTACCTGTTCGCCACCATGGCCAAAAACAACGATGATGCGTTCGGGATTTAGACAACGCGCGGTGTTGATAACATGACCCAGCAGGGGCTGGCCAGCTAGAGGATGAAGGACTTTGGGAAGCCGGGATTTCATCCTTGAGCCCTGACCGGCGGCCAGGATAATAACAGTAAGTTTTGCGGCTGACATAGGCTTTACAAATGCTCGGAGTGATGACTGACCAATTATAATTATTCCCTGGGGTTTCCGCTGAGGGACTTTCTCCACTCGCGCCGGACATCCTGTCCATTATGCTTGCTCTCATACTTCCTGATCAATATCAATACTTGCAGTGCTCCATCGACTAATGCGCAGTGCCAAGATCCGGTTCGTCTGTAACCAGTTTACCGGTCCTGATTTCTTCTTCCGCCGCATCACGAATGTCCGATATATTGACCTTGAAGGTCATGGTCTTTCCGGCAAAGGGGTGGTTGCCATCAAGTATGACATCGCCATTTTCAATTTTTACCACAGTCATGTTCATACTCTCGCCGGTATCACTTCTGAACTCGGCCTCCGCACCTATTTGCTGATACTCTGGCGGCACATTTTCGATTTTATCGCGATACGTCAGGCTGGTATCATATTCACCAAAGCCTTCTTTGGGTGGCAGCACGACTTCTACCCTGTCGTCCACCTGGTGACCCTCCATCGCCCGCATCACGGCAGAAAATATTTTATCGTCTGCGCCATGCAGATAACTCATAGGAATATCCGACTGTTCCTGCACACTACCGCTTTCATCCATGATTACATAGGTAAATGTTACCACTTTATTTTTTTCTACACGCTGTTCAGACATAGCCTTCTCTTAACTTTCTAAAACCCTGATAAAGAAAGGGCAGTATAACAACTGCCCCCTCATGATACCTAAATAGGCGCTCCAAATACCAGATCAATGGTAAATTTCCACGTTCCTGGTGAACTTGTCCAACCATGAACGTGGAAATACCCACATACCCTTCGACAAGCTCAAGGCGAACGGTCATTTTCAAAGTGGACTGGTATTTGGAACGCCCGCTTTACCCGGAATTTCGAGCGGTGGTTTATTCCATTTTTGATTCAGCCGCCGGTATTTTTGCGCACCTTTTGAATCATGCGAATTTGGGCCAGAGCCTGGGCCAACTCGGCTTCGGCCTTGGCATGGTCCATACTGCTGCCGTGATCCTTTAGCGTCTGTTCGGCGTGATTCTTGGCTTCCTTCGCAGCGGCTTCATCCAGATCGGCGGCGCGTACCGCCGTATCGGACAGTACCGTGACCACATGCGGCTGAACTTCCATAATGCCGCCGGAAACATAGTAATATTCCTGCTTGCCGCCTTCGCGGGTGATGCGGACTTCACCGGGCTGCAGCGACGTCAGCATCTGGGTATGCCGGGGCATAATACCCACTTCGCCCATTGCTGCCGGTGCCAGCACCATTTCTGCCGTACCCGAAAAAATCTCGGATTCTGCGCTGACGATATCAACATGCATGGTCATAGCCATGATGGTTCTCCCAATTTCAGATTAGTACCTTCGGAAATGATTTTCTGCGCACTTTGTAGAAAATTATTTCGTAAAGGTACTTATCTTGTGGTTTATCCAGGTTAGGCTTCAAATCATAAAGACTTGGCTTTTTCGGTGACCTCATCGATGCCGCCCACCATGTAGAACGCCTGTTCCGGCAGATCATCATAGTCACCGTTGACGATGCCCTTGAAGCCGGCGATGGTGTCTTTCAACGATACGTACTTACCGGCCGAGCCAGTGAATACTTCCGCAACAAAGAAAGGCTGGGACAAAAAGCGCTGAACTTTGCGTGCGCGAGACACGGTAAGCTTGTCTTCTTCGGATAACTCATCCATACCCAGAATAGCAATGATGTCCTTGAGTTCCTTGTAACGCTGCAAGATGCCCTGCACCGAACGGGCAACATTATAGTGTTCTTCACCGATAATCAGCGGATCCAGCTGCCGGGACGTGGAATCCAGCGGATCCACCGCCGGATAAATACCCAGCTCGGCAATCTGCCGCGACAGCACCACGGTAGCATCCAGATGCGCGAAGGTAGTCGCTGGAGACGGATCGGTCAAATCATCGGCCGGCACATACACTGCCTGAATAGAGGTGATCGATCCCGTTTTGGTCGAGGTAATGCGTTCCTGCAGATCACCCATTTCGGAGGCCAGGGTGGGCTGATAACCTACCGCCGACGGCATGCGTCCCAGCAGGGCGGACACTTCAGTGCCCGCCAGGGTATAACGATAAATGTTATCAATGAACAGTAGCACGTCACGGCCTTCATCACGAAAGGCCTCGGCCATGGTCAGGCCGGTCAGAGCCACTCGCAAACGGTTTCCGGGGGGTTCATTCATTTGACCGTAGACCAGCGAAACCTTGTTGAGAACGTTTGATTCCTTCATCTCATGGTAGAAATCGTTGCCCTCACGGGTGCGCTCGCCAACACCGGCAAACACCGAGTAACCACTATGCTCCATAGCGATGTTACGAATCAGCTCCATCATATTTACGGTCTTGCCCACCCCGGCACCGCCGAACAGACCAACCTTGCCGCCCTTGGCAAAGGGACAGATCAAATCAATTACTTTGATGCCGGTTTCTAGCAACTCGGTCGCGGGCGCAAGATCCTCATAGGCGGGCGCTTTGCGATGTATAGCCATGCATTTCTCTTCGCCAATCTCGCCCAGCTCGTCAATCGGATTACCCAGCACATCCATAATCCGACCCAGGGTCTTGACGCCTACCGGAACCGATATCGGCGCGCCTGTATTACTCACTGCCATGTCACGTTTAATGCCATCGGTGGTACCCATGGCAATAGTACGCACCACACCGTCACCCAGTTGCTGTTGCACTTCCATGGTCAGGCCGGCCTCATCGACCAGCAGGGCATCGTAGATTTTCGGCATACTGTCACGCGGAAATTCCACGTCCAACACGGCACCAATGATTTGTACAATTTTTCCAGAACTCATATCAGTTCACCCTTCAATTTTTAGTTACGAGTAACGAGTTACAAAGGCAGAGTCACCGCTTTCCCTGGCTCCTCCTCTTGCCCCTCGTCACTATGAATCTATACCGCAGCTGCCCCTGCGACGATTTCTGACAACTCCTGGGTAATCGCAGCCTGACGTGCCTTGTTGTAGACCAGTTGCAGATCATCAATCAGGTCGCCCGCATTGTCAGAAGCACTCTTCATGGCGACCATACGCGCAGCCATTTCACAGGCAATATTTTCCACTACACCCTGATACACCAGTGACTCGATATAACGCACCATCAAACCATCAAGTACAATTTTGGCTTCCGGCTCATAAATATAGTCCCAGTGATAAGCGAGTTCTTTCTCTTTGCCATCGGGTTCTACCGGCAGCAGTTGTTCGACGATGGGTTGCTGGGTCATGGTGTTGACAAAACGGTTGTACGCCAGAAACAGACGATCAATTTTGCCTGCATCATAGGCATCCAGCATGACCTTAACCGAACCAATTAAAGCCGCCACCCCGGGGTGGTCACCCAACTGCACTGCCTGGGCGGTAATATTGGCAAAGCGTTTGAAAAACTGGGTTGATTTCTGACCGATAGTACAGACATCGATCTCGGTATTCTTGTCACGCCAGCCACGCATATCAGCCAATACATCCTTGAACATATTATTGTTCAAGCCGCCACAAAGACCACGATCAGAAGAAATAACGATGTACCCCACCCGCTGTGGATTATCACGCGCCAACAGGTAATGGTGCTTATATTCCGGATGCGCATAAGCAAGATGGTGAATGACGTTGTGCATCTTATCCGCATAGGGACGCGATCCCCGCATGCGATCCTGCGCCTTGCGCATTTTACTTGCGGCGACCATTTCCATCGCCCGCGTGATCTTCTGAGTATTCTTGATACTCTTGATCTGCGTGCGTATCTCTTTTCCGCTTGCCATGCTCTTGTCTCCGGCTTACCAGGTGCTGGTGGATTTAAACTTCTCAATCGCTGTATTCATGGCGGATTCGATTTCCTCGTTAAAATCACCACTCTCATTGATCTTTTCCAGCAGAGCCGATTCATTGGATTTCATGTAGGCTTGCAAGGCCGCTTCAAAATCAACGATCTTTTTAACCTCGACATCATCCAGCGCACCCGTACTGGCGGCAAACAATGAGAATGCCTGCTCGGCAACAGTCATGGTTGAATACTGGGCCTGCTTCATCAACTCGGTCACACGTTGGCCGCGCTCAATCTGTTTGCGGGTAGACTCATCCAGATCAGAAGCAAACTGGGCGAAGGCGGCCAGTTCACGGTACTGGGCGAGATCAAGCCGTACGCCACCACCGAGTTTCTTGATGATTTTGGTCTGCGCAGCACCCCCTACACGAGAAACGGACAGGCCGGCATTGATGGCCGGACGAATACCGGCATTAAACAGATCGGTTTCGAGAAAAATCTGGCCATCGGTAATGGAAATCACGTTGGTCGGCACAAACGCGGACACGTCACCGGCCTGGGTTTCGATAATAGGCATGGCAGTCAGTGAACCGGTCTTGCCTTTGACTGCGCCATTGGTGAGTTTCTCCACTTCATCAGGGTTGATCCGTGCTGCGCGTTCAAGCAGACGCGAATGCAAATAGAATACATCTCCGGGATAGGCTTCCCGACCTGGCGGGCGACGTAATAATAAAGACACCTGACGATAGGCCCAGGCCTGCTTGGTCAGATCATCATAAATAATCAGCGCATCTTCACCGCGGTCACGATAGTATTCGCCCATCGCACAACCAGCATAGGGTGCAATAAACTGCATGGCAGCCGAGTCAGACGCGGTTGCCGCAACGATGATGGTATGTTTCATGGCACCGTGCTCTTCCAGCTTACGCACCACACCGGCAATACTCGATGCTTTCTGGCCAATGGCCACGTAGATACATTTAATCCCCGTGTCTTTCTGGTTGATAATCGCATCGACGGCCACGGCAGTCTTGCCCGTCTGTCGATCACCGATAATCAGCTCACGCTGTCCACGACCAATCGGTACCATAGCATCAATCGCCTTGAGACCAATCTGTACCGGTTGATCAACGGACTGGCGGGCGATTACACCGGGAGCGATTTTTTCAATCGGTGAACTTAGCTCCGTTTCAACCAGCCCTTTACCATCAATAGGCAATCCCAGCGCATCGACCACCCGTCCTTGCAGCGCTTCACCAACCGGCACTTCCAGAATACGACCGGTACACTTGACCTTGTCACCTTCGGTAATGTGCTGGTAGCTACCAAGCACCACCGCACCGACAGAATCACGTTCGAGGTTAAGTGCCATACCGTAGGTGTTACCGGGAAACTCGATCATCTCACCCATCATGACATCGTGCAGACCATGAATGCGCACGATACCATCAGACAGACTGATCACGGTCCCTTCATTACGCGCTTCGGTAACAGCCTCAAAACTTTCGACCTGCTTTTTGATCAGTTCGCTGATTTCTGCTGAATTCAATTGCATTATCAATATCCTCTTAACAACCAGCTAGGCAATCAGTGCCTGCGCCAGTTTATTCAAATGTCCGCTAACGGAGCCATCGATAACAAGATCACCTGCCCGCACGATAGCGCCGCCAATCAGTGACTCGTCGATGCTTGCCGTCAACCTGACTTCACGTCCGAGCTTTTTCTTTAGACTCTCCACCAGTGACTGCTGTTGTGCATCGCTCAATGGAAAGGCGGAAATTACTTCAGCATCCACTCGACGCTCAGCGTCGGCGCGGTGTTGTTCATACAGGTTTGCTATTTCCGATAACACGTTCAGACGCCCATTGTTCGACAGTACGCGAATGAAATTACAGCCAACCGTATTCAGGTTGTCGCCTGCAACCTTCAGTATCAGTTCGACCAGCTCTTCTTTGCTCACCTCGGGGTTGCCGACCAGCCTGCTGACTTGCTCATCAGCAACTATCATGGCGCAAAGCTGGAGCATGTCTGACCATGTTTTCAGATCATTTACGTCCTGTGCAAGATCAAATGCGGCCTGTGCATAAGGCCGTGCAATAGTACTTTTTTCTGCCATAACCGCCGCCCTTTATAATTGGGAAACCAGATCTTTTAACAGATCTTCGTTGGCAGCCGCATCCACTTCACGCCGAAGCACCTTGCTCGCGCCTGCAATCGCCAGATTCGCCACCTGGCCACGCAATTCTTCGCGGGCATGGTTGACCTCCTGCTCGATTTCCGCTTGTGCGGCAATTAACAGCCGCTCACCTTCATCGCGCGCAAGCTGTTTGGCTTCATCTACAATTTCACTGCCACGTTTTTGTGCCTGCGTGATAATTTCCTGAGCCTGCTGCTTGGCTTCATACAAAACTTCTGTCGCGCGTTTTTGCGCCAACTCCTGTTCACGCGTGCCACGTTCAGCTGCTGCCAATCCATCGGCGATTTTTTTTCTGCGTTCATCCAGCGCCTTCATGATCGGCGGCCAGATAAATTTCATACAGAACCAGACATACAATGCAAAGGTGATTGACTGGCCTATAAGCGTTAAATTGATGTTCATGCCGGAACCTTGAGCTTAGTTATTCACGAGATTTTATTATTCCCGGAATTTAGTTATTGCCGACAGTTTTACCCTGCGACCGCAAAAAGAACATACATGGCGATACCCACCGCAATCATGGGTACCGCATCAACCAGACCCATGACGATAAAAAATTGGGTACGCAACATGGGAATCAGCTCCGGTTGACGGGCTGCGCCTTCAAGAAAACGGCCACCAAGAATACCGATACCTACGGCCGCACCCAATGCACCCAGGCCCATCATCAGCGCCCCGGCGATGTACAGCATTGCAGTTGCTTCTGTCATTTCTATCTCCTAGTCAATAAACAGGTAAAATTAATAAATATAGTAAGTTAAAACGAATCAGTGCTCACTGTGCGCCATATCCATATAAACGATTGTCAGCGTCATAAAGATAAAGGCCTGCAACGTGACGATCAGAATATGGAAAATGGCCCAACCCAGTTGCAGCACACCGCCAAAGAGACCCATGGCAAAACTGCCGCTGAACATGATGGCAATCAGAATAAAGATCATTTCGCCCGCATACATGTTCCCGAACAACCGTAGCGACAGTGACACTGGCTTGGCTATCAACGAAACAAATTCAAGCAGGAAGTTGATCGGGATAAACAGCATCTGCAAAAATATATTTTTCGACTCGAAGGGCTGCAGGGTCAACTCCCCGGCAACCCCCCCGACACCCTTGTTTTTGATGCTGTAAAACAGCATCAGGAAAAATACCGACAGTGCCATACCGAAGGTGGCATTGGGATCGGCTGAGGGCACAATCCGCATATGTTCGATGCCAATGGCTTCGCTCAGCCCCGGAATCCAGTCCACCGGAATCAAATCCATCATATTCATCAGGAAGATCCAGACAAAGACCGTCAAGGCCATGGGCGCGACCAGATCATTTTTTGCGGTGAATGAACCGCGTACATTGGTGTCCACAAATTCCACAATCATCTCGACAAAATTCTGTAACCCACCGGGTATACCTGCATTCGCATTTTTGGCTATTTTGCGGAAAAAATAGATAAAGACCAGCCCCAGCAAGGTTGACCAGAACATGGTATCTACATGGATGGACATGAACCCCATGGCTTTTTCTTGTGCGGCATTATGGGCAAAGCTCCAGCTTCCATCCAGCTTGCCAAAGGTCAGGTTTTGCAGATGGTGCTTGATATATTCAGAGGATGTAAGCGCGGTGCTGGACATAATTTATTGTCAAACCTGTATCAGTAATTTTGCCCGGATAAAACCAATCCAGGATAAACCTAAACCATGCTGGCGGGTTATTGCCGACCCCAGCGTGCCGTAAGCGGCCCGAAAAAATACCCGGTCTGAGTTACAACAAACCCCACTATGACTGCGGCGGGTTCAAGTTTAAAATACCTGAAACCCAAAACCAGCAACGCCATGACCAGTAAAAATCGCATCGCGGTTCCCTTGTACAGACTGGCCATCATAATGGATGGAAGGTTATCGGCACATTCTGTATCACATTTAAAACGCCAGCCGCTGTACAAGGTCGTAAAGATCGTGACGAAACCACCATAAAACAACGCTGCGTTGTATTCCATACCCCAGATCATGCAGGACCATGCGGCCAATATAGATATAAGAATGCCCTGGATCCCTACCATTTTGTATAGCATGTGCCGGTAGGCTTTAGCTTCGAAGCTCATACTTTGGCTACCCGCAACTGAGATGACATCGAGAACAGGTGGATAACTCAGACTGAAAAGTATACTGGTATGGTCGGAAATCGTCAACGACAGACATATAGATTATGGGCATATAAACAATTTTTCATCTTGTCTTTTTGCCCGGAAAAATCTGGCGCAGCACGGTATTAAACGCTATTTGATATGCTCAAGAATACCGTCAAGTTCATCAAGACTATTGTAATGAATGACCATTTTGCCCTTGCCCTGACGGTTGTGCTGAAACTGAACTTTTGCACCCAGGGTTTGTGCCAGACTTTCCTGTAGATGCAAGGTATTCGAATCCGGCTTTTTTTCTTTCACGTGATCTGTTTCCGGCAACTGTAATTTGCGCACCAGACGTTCGGTTTCGCGCACCGACAGTCCCTTTGCCTGCACCTCTTGCGCCGCCTTGATCTGTTGTGTTCCCACTTGCAATGCCAGCAGGGCACGCGCATGACCCATTTCCAGCTTGCCTGCCTCAAGCATCTGTCTGACCACTGAATCCAGGCTCAGCAGGCGCAAAAGATTGGAGACTGCCGCACGCGAACGCCCCACCGCCTCGGCAGTTTCCTGGTGCGTTAAACCAAATTCCTCGATTAAACGTTGCAAGGCCGTTGCCTCTTCGATGGGATTGAGTTCTTCGCGCTGGATATTTTCGATCAGACCCATGGCCATGGCGGCTTGATCCGGCACATCGCGAATCACGGCCGGGATATCGTGCAACCCGGCCAGCTGGGTGGCGCGCCAGCGCCGCTCACCGGCAATCAGTTCATATTTGCCTGCCACGCCACTGACTGGGCGCACGACAATTGGCTGCACCACACCCTGGGCGCGAATCGAATCGGCCAGTTCCTGCAAGGCATCGCTGGAAAAATCCTGACGCGGCTGGAAACGACCACGCTGAATCACGTCTACCGGCAAATTCCGCAGACCTTCTACGTCCCTGTTTTCGTCTGCTGATGAACTGACAACCACACTACTCGCTGCACTGCCCAATAGAGCGTCCAGCCCTCGTCCCAGCCCTCGTTTCTTTGCTGCCATAAAAATATTCGTTTCCGTCGTAAAAGTTAGTTCGCTGCGGCCTGGCGCAGGACAATTTTTGCTCAGGCGGTTGCCTCAGCCAGTTCGGGCTCATTACGGCGCAGGATCTCCCCCGCCAGAGCCAGATAAGCCAGGGCACCACGGGAAGTTTTATCGTAATGGATCACCGGCAAACCGTGGCTGGGTGCCTCAGCCAGACGCACATTACGGGGGATTACAGTACGGTAAACCTGATCTGGAAAATGCACGATTAACTGGCCGGAAACATCATTGGCCAGATTATTGCGGGGATCGAACATAGTCCGTAACAACCCTTCCACCTTGAGTTGCGGGTTAACCGACTGGCGCACGTTTTCGATCGTTTCGAGCAGGGCGCTCAAACCTTCGAGCGCGTAGTATTCACATTGCATCGGAATCATGACCGAACCGGCTGCCACCAGGGCATTCAGGGTCAACATATTAAGCGAGGGCGGACAATCGATGAGAATGTAGTCGTAATTGTCCTTAATATCATTGAGTACGGTGCGCAGACGGCGCTCCTTGCCCAGCTTCTGCATCAAGGCCACTTCGGCGGCGGTTAAATCAGCATTTGCCGGCAACACATCGTAATTAATCTGTTCATTACGCTGTAGCACCTGGCTGATATCGGCCTCACCCAGCAACAGTTCACAGGTCGTCAGGGTCAGCTCGTGCTTGTTGACACCACTGCCCATAGTGGCATTGCCCTGCGGATCCATATCGACCAGCAGTACCCGGCGTTTGGTCGCGGCCAGCGATGCCGCCAGGTTGATACAGGTCGTCGTTTTGCCAACTCCGCCTTTCTGGTTGGCTATGGCAATAATTTTACTCATTCAGGTTTCCTGGTTTCAGGCATGTCGGTTTGCTCCCGGATTCCGCGCTCTCAAAATTCAACTCTGTTGAATTATCAACAGGTTACGCTCCGCATCCAGATCCGGTACCTGCAATTTTATATTCTGCGCCAATCTGAACGTTGCAGGCAACCCGGCCAGCTCAGTACTCGGATATACCCCTTTCATGGCCAGTAAAATCCCGTCTGCCGCTAAACAGGGCTGTACCACATGGGCAAATTCCGCCAATGTGGAAAAAGCCCGGGAAACAATCGTGTCAAACCCGGCAGCGCTATACGCATCAATACGTGACTGTACCACAATCACGTTGTCCAGCCCCAATTCTGCCACCGCCTGGGTGATAAATCGGGTTTTTTTACTATTGCTGTCGAGTAAAGTGAAGTCGTAGCCAGGGCAGGCCAGCGCCAGCGGAATACCCGGCAGGCCAGCACCACTACCGACATCCAGAATCTGCGGGCCACGGAGAAAGGGATGAATCACCAGACTATCGAACAGGTGGCGCACCAGCATTTGCCCGGGCTTGCGCACGGCGGTGAGATTGTAAGTACGGTTCCATTTTGCCAGTAAATCAAGGTAGGCCAGCAATCGCGCCTGCACGGCTTCGTCAAGCTCCAGCCCGATCCTTTCCAGCCCTTCAGCTAACCTGCCCGCCAGTAACTGTGCCATACGGAAACTAAGGTCGAGCGGCGGCAGTCATCAACTGCTTCAGGGCAGCAGTCATTTTCCTGACGATCCCGCCGCGATTTCTGATTCCATGACGATTCGCAATATAGTGCGGATCGTTGTATGTCAGCCAAACCTGCCCGTTTTTGTCCTGCCAGGCCAGCGCCTTCATCGGCAAATCGATACCCGCAGTCTGTTGGCTGGTCATAAAATGGCTGCCCAGTTTCGGATTACCGAAAATCAGCAACTCCGTGGGCCGCAAGGAAATACCGACTTTTTTTGCTGCTGCATCGTGCCGCCAGCGGGTGACGATAGTGATGCCCTTTTCAGTCAACAGATTTTCCAGCCGATCCAGCGTCTTGCTAACGCTGTGAGTGCTCTTTATCGAGATCAGGCCGTGGCCGCCGCCGGCCATGGCCAACGGTGTCAGCAGCAGCATTAAAAATATAAGTAAATACCGTTTCATCGTCGTTCTCCCTTTTTGCTTATCCTATGCGTTTTTTCAGATACACCAGCAACAGCGATATTGCCGCCGGAGTCATGCCGGGAATGCGAGCCGCCTGCCCCAACGTCGTGGGCCGATTACGCAGCAGTTTCTCACATATCTCGGTAGATAGCCCATTGATGGAGGCATAATCAAAATCCGCCGGCAAGGCACGCATCTGCTGACGACGATTACGCGCAATATCATCCTGCTGGCGGTCGATATAGCCGGCATATTTAGCCTGTACTTCCACCTGCTCGGCGACAAGCGTTGAAGCAACCGGCGACCCCGTCTGGGACAGGCTCATGAGTCCAGCATAACTGACCTGCGGACGCCGCAACAGATCCCAAAGCCGGGCCTCCCGACTCAACGGTTGGGTAAATACCCGCTGCATCTCTGATTCAGAAAGGTTTGCCGGGCGCAGCCAGGTAGCCTTCAGACGTGCTCGCTCGGTCTCGATGGCCGCACGTTTTTTATTAAACAGATGCCAGCGTTGATCATCGACCAGACCCAGTTCCCGACCTTTTTCGGTAAGCCGCAAATCAGCATTGTCTTCACGCAGTAGCAGGCGATATTCGGCTCGACTGGTGAACATTCGATAAGGTTCCTGTGTCCCCAGGGTAATGAGGTCGTCCACCATCACGCCCAGATAGGCTTCTTCCCGCCCGGGGCACCAGCTTTCCAGGTCACGAGCCTGACGCGCGGCGTTCAGCCCGGCCAGCAGGCCCTGTGCCGCCGCTTCTTCGTAGCCGGTAGTACCGTTGATTTGACCGGCGAAAAACAGGCCGTGCAGATACTGGGTTTCCAATGACGGTTTTAGATCACGCGGGTCAAAAAAATCATATTCGATAGCATAACCGGGACGGGTGATATGCGCCTGACCGAAGCCTTTGAGAGTACGTACAAAAGCCAGCTGCACATCAAACGGCAAGCTGGTGGAAATGCCGTTGGGATACACCTCGTGACTGTTAAGACCTTCCGGCTCAACAAAAATCTGATGCGCATCACGTTCAGCAAAGCGCACCACCTTGTCCTCGATAGAGGGGCAATAACGCGGCCCCACGCCTTCGATGACACCGCTATACATGGGCGAACGATCCAGCCCCTGACGGATAATGTCATGGGTTTGCTTGCATGTGCTGCTGATATGGCAGGGTACCTGCCGCGGATGATCGGCCGCTGAACCGATAAAGGAAAACACCGGCAGTGGATCATCGCCGGGCTGGGCTTCAAGCTGCTGATAGTCGATGCTGCGGGCGTCGATACGCGGCGGGGTACCGGTCTTGAGGCGTTCGACCTTAAAAGGCAGCTCACGCAAACGGCGAGACAGGGCATTGGCGGGCGGATCACCCGCACGTCCCCCTTCAAAGTTTGACAGGCCAATATGAATGCGGCCTCCCAAAAAGGTGCCGACGGTCAACACCACACTACGGGCATGGAAACGCAACCCCATCTGGGTCATCACACCCACCACCTGATCCTGCTCGACGATGAGATCGTCCACCGCCTGCTGGAACAGGCTCAGATTCGGCGTGGTCTCCAGCTTGCTGCGCACGGCCTGTTTATACATCTGTCGATCGGCCTGGGCGCGAGTGGCACGCACCGCCGGGCCCTTGCTGGCATTGAGAATACGAAACTGAATACCCGCCTGGTCGATAGCCTGGGCCATGAAACCACCCAGTGCATCCACCTCCTTGACCAGGTGCCCCTTACCAATACCACCAATGGCCGGGTTGCAGCTCATCTGCCCCAGCGTATCCAGGTTATGTGTCAGCAGCAGGGTATGCGCGCCAGTGCGCGCCGCCGCCAGTGCCGCCTCGGTACCGGCGTGGCCACCACCGACAACGATGACATCAAATTGATCAGGATAAATCATGATGGCGATTCTACAAGCTAATGGCTGGAAAAAATATCGTAACTACGGCACACGCCAATAAAACCTCTGGCAGGAAAGCATACGGAAATTCAATGCGTTGATTCGAAGTGGCGACCCCACCTGCAAATTACAGAAAACGCCTATCCGTCATTCACGGGAACAAACGTCGTTGCGATTCCACTATGCATTCCCGCGCAAGGGCGGAAGTACATCGGATTCAAGAGGTGTTGAACAATCCCGGGGCCGTCTGAATCAGGCGGCCAGATGGCTGCTCATGGTATCCAGTCCATCCCGGCCACCCATGATCCCGTCCATGATTTTTTCCAGTTTCGCTTCGTCCAGGGATAGCATTTGCAAAATCCCGGGCGGTATCAGCCCCAAGGTTTCATCTCCGATGCCATACGGTACCAGCATGCGATTAGCAATCAATATAATATTCGCATAGACGGCATACTCGCCTACATAGGACACATTATGGTGTTCGAACACGGCACTAATAATTTCCTCAGGAAAATGCCAGGCCTGCAAGACATGCAGACCGACTTCCGCATGACTGATACCGAGCACGCGTTCTTCCACATCGGTAATCAATAGATCCGGGTGTTGCTTTCTTTTTATTTTCATTTTTTCAAGCTCAGGCTGAAAATTCCGGCATAGCACCAAATAGCCGATGTTCTGCAACAGCCCCGCCAACCAGGCCGTCCCCGGCGTCACACCCTGGATGCCAACCTGCTGAGTAATAGCCTGTGAGAGTGCAGCGGCATACACGGCATGACGCCAGAAAGCATGCAGATCGAGGCAGGACTGATCACTGTTTTGCAGAGTGCCCAACACAGCAATCCCCAATGCCATATTCAGTGCCCCCTCAAATCCCAGGGCAGTCATGACCGCCTCTTTGATTGTCTTGATCTTTCCTTGATTGCCAAAGAATGGCGCATTGGCATAGCGAATGATCTGTGCCGCAATTGCCGGATCCTGTTCAATAACCGTCTCTAACGTGCGCATATCCGCATCCGAATCATTGCGTATATTGAGTAACTCGCGGGTCGTCCCGGACATGGGTGGCAAATTGTTGAGCGTTACCAGTGAATCCCGAATAGCCTGTGCCGTGTCCTCTTGCTCATTCCGCTTAGCGCGCTCTTCGTCTGGTTTATCCCTGGCAACATCGCGCCACAATGGCAGGCTGAAAAAGTCATCGGCGGTTACCGCCCCGGCATAATGTTCACCCTGTACCGCAGGACAGTGCCAGGCGCTTAACAGTTTTTCCTGCGCAGCAGAATCGACACCTTTCGCAACCAGATCCAGATGCAAAGCCTGGCACATACTAATGATGGTTTTAACGATTCCGCTGGCATCCTGGTAACGGCTGATCCGGCTGATAATATTATTTTCGATAACCAGACCTTTAATCGGGTAATCCTTCAGAATCTGCATGGATGCGCGATTGCCGCCAAAATCATCCAGCAGGATACTGACGCCAATACGATCAATTTTCTCAAGAATGGCGCGCACATTTTCTGGTGATTGCATGATGGCGCTTACCGGTACTGCCAGTTGCAGATTTTCTGCCGCCATCTCCGTTTCTGTCAGAATCGTTTCAAGCAGTGCCGGACAGCCCGAATTACGGAAAATACATGACGGCAAATGCAGCCGGATTTTTACATCCATTTGTTCCTGCTGCATGCGCCTGTGCTGCAAGCAAGCCTGGCGCAGTAACCACTCCCCAACCGGCTGAATCAGACCGGCCAGTTCCGCCAGAAACAGAATATCCCGGCTGCTGATTTCAGCATAATCCGGATGTTGCCAATGCAGTATGGCTTCGGCGGCGACCACGGTTTTCTGTGCCAAATCCAGCACGGGTTGTAAATACAGTTGCAGCTCATTTTTCTCCAGCGCGAAACGCACCGCATCTGCGACCTTGAAACGCTCAAGATCCTGCATCCTTACCCGGGCATTAAAAACTTTGGAACTGCTGCCCGTCTCCCGCCGGGCGCTACTCAGCGCCGTTTTTGCGCACTGAATTAAGCCTGCGATATCGTCGCTATCGCCGGGATAAAGCGCCAGACCGATCTTGACACTCGTCGGCAATGGCTGCGAACGAAAACTGACCGGTGCCGATAAACTGGCTGCAACCTTGCGGATAATAATGTGTACATCCGACTCGGCAGAGAGGTCATTGAGGATACAGGAAAATTCATTTTCCGTATAAAACCCGCTGGTATCGCTGGCCCGCAGGATATGTTTCAGGCGTTCAGAATACGCCAGCAGGACAGCGTCAGCAGCGTCATCACCCGCTTGCGCCGATATGGCTTCCAGACCCTCAACATGGATAAGCATCAAGGCCATATGCTGGGAATAACGGCGTGCCCGTTTAATCTCATATTCCAGGCATTCGACAAACAGCGACTGACCTGGCAGGCCGGTTAATTCATCAAGCCCCTCTTTTTTCCATGCTTTGCCAATAGCCTGTGCAACTGCCCTTGGCTTGCCGGGTAAGCGTTTCAGGCGTGCTCGCAAGACTACATGGCGAATGGTCGTCAGCAGGCTGCGGCTATCCACGTCCTGCTTGAACATGTAATCCTGCACACCCTCATCCATAGCCTGGCGCAGCAGATCCTGATCCAGCGTCTCGATCAAAATAATAACCGGCAAATTACCCGCTTTGGCTTTGATAGCATGGAACAAGCCCAGATGCTGAACGTCATGGGATACGGCATCGACAAGGGCGACATCAAACGACTGTTGCTTGATCTTTTCAATTGCATCATCGAGCGTGGTTACGGCACAAACATCCATATTCCGCTGTTGCGAATCCTGCAATAGTTCCTGCAATAATTTTAATTCAACCGGATTCTGCTCGACCAGCAGAATTTTGAACCCATCACCCGCTGGCATGCCCACATTCCCCGTCATTTATTCTTATCCATTAGATACACCAAATACCGTCTTGTATATGTCGGTAAAACAGACTGAACCTTTAACGATTTCAGCCCTATCCGTCAACCTGACATTCTGGTGAAACAGGCACGCAGGCAAACCGTCCCGTCATGACTATCATACCAATATTAAAATTCAGCCTTTAATCGTTTGAGAACTCAAAAGCATCCGAATAATAGTGCTCCTGATCCAGCCCTTGTTCGGCGAAAGAATCACGCCCGGCATAAATCATGGCGGGTGGCCCCGAGGCATAGATTTCGTAACCGCTTAAATCAGGAAAATCCGCTATGATAGCGTTATGTACATGGCCGCGCCGTCCCGACCAACTTTCCTCCACCGTCCCGGAAAGGACGGGGCAGTATTCAATATGCGCATGCTCATCTGCCCATTGTTGCGCCAGTTCATGCATGTACAGATCCTCATGTTGACGTGCGCCCCAGTAAAGGTGCATCGGCCGGGTAATGCCCGCTGCCAGAGCATGTTCGATAATGCCCTTGATCGGTGCAAAGCCGGTTCCGCCCGCCATGAAAATAATCGGGCGATCAGAATCCTCACGCAGAAAAAACTGGCCATAGGGTCCCTCGATGCGCATTATATCTTTCACCTTGAGCGACTCAAACACCTGTCCGGTAAAGCGACCATTTTCCACATGCCGGATATGCAACTCCAGATCATTATCTTCATGTGGCACATTAGCCAGCGAGAACGCGCGTTTGCGATCATCCTCAAGCAAAAAATCGATATACTGTCCGGCGATAAACTGCATGCACTCCGCTTCCGGCAACTTGAGCATAACCAGCATCACATCATGGTTCAGGCGTCTAAGTTCAGTGATGCGACAAGGCAGGGTTTTAATCTGAATATCACTACCGCTCTTGACCTCCTCAGACTCGATGATCAGGTCGCTTTGTGCGTAAGCCTGACAGAAGACAGCCATATTCTGTTCTTCGTCTTCTTCCGAAAGCGCAATTGGCGGGCCATCCGGATAGCGCACCTGGCCGGATTTGATTTTGCCAAGACAGGCACCGCAAGCGCCATCACGACAGCCATAAGGCAGATTTACACCCTGGCGCAAACCGGCATCGAGAATCGATTCATCCTCATTAACCGTAAAAGTATGGCCGCTGGGTTCAATTTCGACAGAATAACTCATAAAACTACTCAACTATTAAACAGGTGGGGTATTATTACCCAATGACAAATCAAGTAAAAGACTTTAGCCGAATTTTTATCTTCGGCTGCGGCGACATCGGTCGTCGGGTTGCCCTGCAATGGCGACAAAAAAAACTACCCGTTATTGGTCTGGTGCGTTCACAGATGAGTGCCGACCGCCTTCACCAGCAGGGCATTCAGGCCCTTATACTGGATCTGGATCAATCGCCTGCCGATAATGCTGCCACCTTGCAGGCAACATCAGCACTGCAACAGGCACTGGTCTATTATTTTGTCCCGCCACCAAAAACCGGAGAACAGGATACGCGCATGCTGCATTTTCTCCAACTATCTGACAAGGCTCAAAAGCCCGCCCGGATCATCTATCTCAGCACCTCCGGTGTCTACGGTGATCAGGCGGGTCGCCTGATTGCCGAGGACACCCCAGCCCGGCCTGTCGCTGCGCGCGCAAAACGTCGTTATTTTGCTGAACAGAGCGTGCGTCAGTGGGGCAAACGACAACAGATTCCTATTATTACGCTGCGCAGCGGTGGAATTTATGCACCCGGGCGTCTGCCCTTGAAACGCATTCGCGATCAGGTTCCCGTTATTCACGAACATCTGGCCCCCATGACTAACCGGATTCACGCAGATGATCTTGCGCAAGCCTGTGTGGCTGCGGCAAAAAAAGGCCGGCCGGGAAGAATATATAATATCAGTGATGGCGCACAGAGCAACATGACGGAATACTTCAACACCCTTGCCGACTATTTTAATCTACCCCGGCCACCCACTATCGACTGGCAGGAGGCAGAAAAACAATTGAGCCAGGGAATGCTTTCCTACCTGCGTGAATCTCGCCAACTTGATAACCGACGCATGCTAGAGGAGCTGGGGGTAAAGCTACAGTATCCGAATCTGCAACAAGGGCTAGGGAGTTGCAAACCTGATGCAGATTGTTAAAACACTCCGCATTAGCTTCAAGTTTCAGACAATTTCTTGATTTGCTCTTCCAGTTTTTCCAGACGCCCCATGATAATATCTGACCAGGCCTGCAGTTCATTGAACAGTTCATTGGCCTCACCAATATCATCATTCTTCGGCTTGTATTTGAGCCCCAGAACCCGGGCAAAAAACGAAGGCCGATTGTCCCCGAACAGGCATTTGAATATTTTTGCATAGGTCTCGTGCAAACGATTATGCGGATCTTCAATGGCCTGAAAGCTGGGCAATTTAGCTAACGGCTTGCCATCCCCGTAATACCACTGACCAAAAACACAGTCAGTGGGCATCACCGGAACTTTTTCCTTATCCACAGGTACGCCATCGATCAGCGAACGGGCGCGTTTTACCCAGGTAACATGCGAGCGTTTGGCTGCACGTATTTTGTCCAATATTTCCGATTTATTCATTTGAATTTAAACATACCCATGACACTATCCCACTGCAAACAGTGGCAAATCAGATTCCAGGAGTTCATGCTGCAATCGATTCTGACAGAAGATCAGAACAAGTCAAAAATAAATTTTTCGCAGCGTATATTAATACTAAAGCTGTTTAGTCGGGAAAACTACGTTTACTGCGCAACCAGCGCAACAGCGGCTGCCACTGTTCCAGATCCTGCCACACTAAAGAGGGCGGCATTTCAAAAATGCCGATACCGCGTTGCTCGGCATGAATATAGCTCTGGGTATCGCGCAGGCTGGTAAGAAAAGGGATTTTCAATGATTTGAGAAAAGCCTGTAGCGACTGATAAATCAGTGTGTTTTCCCGCACCCGGTTGGCAACCACGGCAATCTTGGTCTGCTTGCGGGAAATTTTGCCATTGAGCAGCAGCGCTTTCATAAAGTCAGCCGCAGCACGCATGTCGATAGGCGAAGGTAAAACGGGGACAATAATGGTTTCGACCCGACGCACCAACTGGCTCAACTCCTGACCCTGCACACGAGCGGGAGTATCCAGAATTACAACATCCACCGAAGTCGGAATGCGTACGTTTTTTTCCCAGGCGGGCAAGCCCTGAATGCGTGGTTCACGATCGCCGCGGACTTTAAGCCAGGCCATGCTGGAACCTTGCGGATCAAAGTCAATCATGACGACTTTCTGTTCCCGCTCAAAAGCAAAATAACTCGCCAGATTGGTTGAAATGGTACTTTTGCCGCAACCACCTTTGGCATTTAACACCATGATCGTACGCATATCTGCCCCCTGTTTTGGATCCAACTATACGGGAGCAAACAAAAAATTTCATCCTGCATCCATGTTGGTGGACGCGGGCTAATTTTTACTGGTTGATTTTGATTGCGCGCCCGTTCAAAACTACACCAGGCGTATACTTTCATATCTGGGGTATCCCCACGAATATTTTTTAAAAGCCAAACGCTTATCTGTCCGCCAATGAATGCGAATATGCGCCAATAAAGGCAAAAGTATTTGTGGTTGTGTGCTGTGCCTGAGGCACATAAACATAAGATATTAGCGTTTATTTGCGTTCATTAGCGGATATTTCTTTTATCGGTTTTCTCGTTCCCACGCAGAGCGTGGGAACCCGTAAAAAACCTGTCATACCCTCAATGGCTGTTCCAGATGCCCGTCCACTTCAGGAAAATTACCGTTCATCCTGAGCCTGTCGAAGGACCCGCCACGAACATGGGAAAACACATGTGCCGGGTGGAACGCCTATTTAATCTTTGCGGGTCGTATCGAGGTTATCTTCCTCGGCTATGGCCTTATCCAGTTCATTATCCCCAGATTTCCCTGCATTCTCTTCTGCTTCCACCTCTTTCTTTCGTTCTTCACGTTGACGTAGCAGTATACGTGAGAAAAACAGCCCAATCTCAAACAGCATCCACATCGGCACCGCCAGCATGGTCTGGGAAATCACATCGGGTGGCGTTAATAACATACCTACGACAAAAGCAGCAACGATGATATAGGCGCGCTTGGATGACAGTTTGTCCGGCGTAGTTACCCCCGCCAACACTAACAGAATGGTGGCAATCGGCACTTCAAAGGCCACGCCAAAGGCAAAAAACAGTTTCAGCACAAAATCCAGGTATTTGCTGATATCGGTCATTACCGCGACCCCTTGCGGTGCCGTCGTAACCAAGAAACTGAAGACTAGCGGGAAAACGACATAATAGGCGAAGGCCATGCCGACATAGAACAGAATAATACTGGAAAACAGCAACGGAAAAGCCAGCCGTTTTTCATGCTTGTACAAACCCGGTGCGATAAAGGCCCAGGCCTGGTAAAGAATAAACGGCATCGCCAGAAAAAAAGAGGCTACCAGAGCCAGCTTGAAGGGGGTCAAAAACGGCGAGGCTACCTCGGTAGCGATCATACTGCTGCCTGCAGGCAACTGCTTCAACAGCGGCGTAGCCAGAAGGTGATAAAGACGATTGGCAAAACTAAACAGCCCGGCAAAAATCAGCGCTATCACCAGCACCACGCGTAACAGGCGATCTCGTAGTTCAAACAAATGGGATAAAAAAGGCTGTTCCTGATCTTCAGGACTGACGTTAGAAGAATTATGTTCGCTCATGTTTTACAGTTTCATCGGCAGCGGAAAGATCAGTGGAACCATCATCGTCGTTACCGTTATCAGCATTTGACTGTACATCCGCTTGTTTTTCAGATGTGGTGTCAGACTCGATCCCGGCATCATCTTTCGGCTGTATATCCAGCTGTTTTTCAGACAAGGGGGCAGACTCAGCCCTGGTGTCATCTTTCAGCTGTATATCCGGTTTCTTTTCATCAGGCGTGGAGTCAGAATCAAACCCGGCCTTGGCATCATCTATAGCGTTCTTGGCATCATCTATGGCACCAACCAGATAGCTCTTTTCTTCCTCAAAATCGTACTGCTTATGCTTAGTGGCCAGCGCATCTTTTATTTCGCCCAGGCCAACTTCTTTCTCAATAAATTTGCGCACGTCTTCCTGTTTAATCTCGCTATCGATATCACTCCTGACCTGGTTGACAAAACGCCGGGTGCGTCCTGCCCATTTACCCGCCGTACGCGCCACCTCCGGCAATTTGTCCGGCCCAATGACGATCAGAGCAACGACAGCAATAACGGTAAGCTCCCAAAAACCAATATCGAACATGGGGCTAAAACGAGGAAGAGAGGAGGGGAGATGACGGCATAACCTGGCTTATACCTTGTCTTTAGTCTTGTTGACTTCACCTTCGATGACTTCGCCTTCTCGCTGCTCAAGCTGTGACACACTGGCATCCTTTTCCTCATCCTTCATGGCCGTACGGAAACCCTTGACCGCTGCGCCCAGATCAGTACCGATGTCGCGTAAACGCTTGGCGCCAAACAGCACCAACACAATAAGAAGAACAATAATCAATTGCCAAATACCAATACCCATAACTTTTTACTCCACGTAAACCAACAACATACCGGATCTGCTGGTCTGCCTTGTCTTAATCAAAACCAGGCAAATCACGACCACCCAGTAAATGAATGTGTAAATGAAAAACTTCCTGCCCGCCATCCTTGCCGGTGTTAATGATAGTCCGATAGCCGGATTCCAGCCCTTGATCTATCGCAAGCAACTGGATTAAACGCATTATATGCGCAATTAGCGCATCGTGACCAGATTCAAGCGCATTCAGACCCGCAATGTGCTCACGCGGGATAATTAGCAAATGTACCCTGGCTTTGGGATTGATATCCCGGAATACCACCACCTGCTCATCTTCATAGACCCTGTCGGCAGGAATCTCGCCGGCCGCAATTTTGCAAAACAGGCAATCACTCATGAATCACCCCGAGCCGCTTTTTCTTCCAGCCCCGAGAGACCGAACCGCCGACCCAGCTCGTCCAGTACAGCATCAACCTCCAGACCCTGCTGCGCCAGCAACACCATAGAATGAAACCACAGATCCGCAATTTCATAGACCAGATGTTGCGCATCACCGTCCTTGGCCGCCATCACTGTTTCCGTAGCTTCCTCGCCAATTTTCTTGAGAATGGCATCCAGCCCCTTGGCATAAAGCCCGGCCACGTAAGAACTATCGGGATCGGCCTGTTTGCGCTCCTCAAGAACATCCGCTAATTGCTGTAGTATATCGTTCATTATCAGTCAGGGAACACGATACAAGCTGGCCTTGCACCTCGTCCAGTATCTTTTCTTTCGTGTAGGTTTTCTGTATCTATTTATATATATCATCCGGGTTTTTCAGTACTGATTCCACTTCCACCCACGTGCCATCCTGCAGTTGCCTGAAAAAACAGTTATGGTGGCCGGTGTGGCAGGCAATGCCACCCTTTTGCTCCACCTTCAAGAGAATAACGTCATTGTCGCAGTCCAGACGAATATCTTTCAACAACTGCACATGCCCTGATTCCTCGCCCTTACGCCAAAGCTTGTTACGTGAGCGCGACCAGTAAATCGCCCGACCCTCTTTAACTGACAGTGCCAGCGACGCGTGGTTCATCCAGGCCAGCATCAAAATCGTACCTGTTTCGGCATCCTGGGCAATCGCCGGAACCAGACCGTCTTCGGTCCATTTGATTTCATCGAGCCAGCTTAACCTTTGCCCTGAAAAATGGGTCACAACCGCACCTCGATGCCCTGTTCTGCCATGCGCTGTTTAGCTTGTTCAATGGTGTATTCACCAAAGTGAAAAATGCTGGCGGCCAATACCGCGTCGGCCCGCCCATCCTTGATGCCAGCCACCAAGTGTTCCAGGTTACCCACACCGCCGGAGGCGATTACGGGGACTCTGACCGCTTCGCTGATGGCGCGAGTCAATTCCAGATCAAATCCGGTTTTGGTGCCGTCCCGATCCATACTGGTCAGCAGGATTTCGCCCGCGCCATAGTTTACCATTTTTACTGCCCATTCCAGCGCATCGATACCCGTTGGTTTGCGTCCGCCGTGGGTGAAAATCTCCCAGCGCGGTGCTTCATCATCGGCGCTAACCCGTTTCGCATCAATCGCAACCACAATACACTGGGAGCCAAATTTCTCCGCCGCCTCACGTACAAATTCCGGGTTAAACACGGCGGCGGTATTGATGCCTACTTTATCAGCACCGGCATTGAGCATGCAGCGAATATCCTCGACCTTGCGAATCCCGCCGCCAACGGTCAGAGGAATGAATACCTGGGAGGCCACTTCTTCTACCACATGCACCATGGTTTCCCGATTATCCGAGCTGGCGGTAATATCCAGGAAAGTCAGTTCATCCGCACCCTGCTCATCATAGCGGCGAGCAATCTCGACCGGATCACCAGCATCACGGATATCCACGAATTGTACACCTTTAACCACGCGGCCGTTATCCACATCGAGACAGGGGATGATGCGTTTTGCGAGGCTCATAAGAGAGTGTTCCGAGGGATGAGGGACGAGGCACGAGGAATACCCAACAAACTATCCACCGTTATCCATGACAAGCCGGGAAGAATCTCGCCCAACGTGGTTAATATGATTTTACTCGCCACTCGTCCCTCGTCCCTCGTCACTGGCGGACAGGTTGTCCGCCAACCGTTGTCCTTCGGCAAAATCCAGCGTACCTTCATAAATGGCCCGGCCGGTAATCGCGCCCATGATACCTTCGTCCGCCACCGCACAGAGAGCACGAATGTCGTCTACGTTGGTGATACCGCCAGAGGCGATAACCGGAATAGTAATCGCCTGCGCCAACTTCAACGTGGAATCCACGTTGACACCCGTCATCATGCCATCGCGACCAATGTCGGTATAGACAATTGCGGCGACACCATCCTGTTCAAAATGCCTGGCCATATCAATGACATCATGCTTGGACAACTTTGACCAGCCGTCGATGGCGACTTTGCCGTCTTTGGCATCCAGGCCAACAATCACGTGACCGGGGAATTCCAGACACAGATCGTTGACAAAATGCGGCGCATTAACAGCCTTGGTGCCGATGATTACATACTCTACACCGGCATCCAGATAGGTCTGCACCGTCTCTTCATCACGAATGCCGCCGCCGATTTGAATCGGCAGATCCGGCCAGGCGGCGGCAATTTCATGCACCACGCTGGCATTGACCGGCTCGCCTGCAAAAGCACCGTTGAGATCGACAATATGCAGGCGTCGGGCACCCGCCTCGACCCAGCGCCCCGCCATAGCGACGGGATCATCCGAGAAAACAGTCTCGTCATCCATACGTCCCTGACGCAGACGTACGCATTTTCCATCCTTGAGATCGATGGCAGGTATTAGCAACATGGGGATTCTCTTCTTTAGTTTTCCGCTACGATGCGGTTATCAGGGTTTCCAGTTTAGAAAATTTTTGTAAAGCTGCAAGCCATCATGCTGGCTTTTCTCCGGATGAAACTGTACCGCAAATACGTTGTCCCTTGCCAGCGCAACACTGAAACGACAACCGTATTCGCTGATCGCACTGATCAGGCTCTCGTCAGCCGGGTGTGCAAAATAACTGTGTACAAAATAAAAACGCGCATCCTGGGCGATATTTTCCCATAAGGGGTGTATGGCTTCCTGATGCACCTGATTCCAGCCCATGTGCGGAATTTTCAGCTTCTCGCCGGTTTTGGCATCACGCAGATCATCGCCGAAATACTCGACCCTGCCAGAAAAAAGTCCCAGACAATCGGTACCATTGTTTTCTTCGCTGAAATCCAGCATAGCCTGCATACCGACACAAACGCCCAGCAAGGGCCGGCCTGAATCCGCCACCTCACGTACCACCCGGTTCAGTCCCAGGCGACGGATTTCCGCCATACAGTCCCGGATAGCCCCAACTCCGGGCAGCACCACCCGATCGGCCTGTAAAATGTCATCGGCCTCGGCCGTTACGATCACCTCAGCCTTATCGCTGACATGCTCAAGGGCCTTAGCCACGGAATGCAGGTTGCCCATTCCATAATCAATGACTGCAACACGATTCATCTGATTTTTTCCGCTAATAACTGAAGGGGGGGCTGAAAAGGATAACTGACGTCAGAGCTGCCCTTTGGTTGAAGGCAGAATGCCCGCCATACGCGGATCAGCTGTCAGCGCCATACGTAGCGCCCGGCCAAAAGCCTTGAACACGGTTTCAGCAATGTGGTGGGCGTTATCGCCCCGCAGGCTGTCAATGTGTAACGTAACCTGGGCATGATTAACGAAGCCACGGAAAAATTCTACCAGCAGATCCACATCAAAGTCGCCGATCCGGGCACGGGGATAACTTACATGGTATTCCAGTCCCGGTCGCCCGGAACAGTCAAGCACCACCCGTGACAGAGCCTCATCCAGCGGCACATAGGCATGGCCATAACGATTGATTCCCTTTTTATCGCCCAGCGCCTGGAAAAAAGCCTGCCCAAACGTGATTCCGATATCCTCTACTGTATGATGGTCATCGATGTGCTGATCACCTTTGGCCTTGATACTGAGATCCAGCATGCCATGACGTGCGACCTGATCTAACATGTGTTCCAGAAAAGGCGCGCCGGTCTCAAATTGAACCTCACCCCTGCCATCCAGATTCAGGCTGACTTCAATCTGCGTTTCCAGCGTTTCGCGCGACACGGTGGCCTGACGCTTTGCCATATTGAGCTCCAAATCGGGTTAACCCCGGTTAATTTTATGGTGGCCTGAAAAAACAGCCACAACAACTGTTTGCAAATGCTAAGGATACCGCGGATTCCGGCATGGGTGGAAGACCGTGATGATTAAAATCGCCCGGCAATCCGTCTATTTTCTATTCTTGACTCTTTTCTTGGGAAACAATGACGTTTGTCAATGTTTGCAGAAATAGGTATATTCCTGATGTCTTTTTCATTAATATTTCGTATGCAACATTGAAATTAAAAACCACGCGGACACGGCAGGGGGCTTTTCGCCATAAACCCCGCTCTTGCCACAGGTATAAGTATGCCAAAAAACAGAATTGTAAAGCTCGATGAAATCCGCTCCCGCTGCCAGAGTTGCAGTCTGTTCGAACTGTGCATGCCCATGGGTCTGGCCGAGGGCGATCTGGATAAACTCGACAGCATCATCAAGCGTCGGCGACCCGTCGAAAAAGGAGAATATCTCTATCGTATCGGCGATCCCTTTGTCTCAGTCTATACAGTACGCTCCGGCAGCCTGAAGACCTTCACCAGCACCCGCGATGGCCGCGATCAGATTATCAGCCTGCATCTGCCTGGCGAACTCATGGGGCTGGACGCCATCAGCAGCAACCAGCACATTTGCTCAGCCATGGCGCTAGAAACCACCAGCGTCTGTGAGCTACCCTATGAACGGCTTGAAGCTCTGAGCATGGAAATTCCTGGCCTGCAACACCACCTGTTATCGCTGATGAGCGAGGAAATTCGCCATGATCAGTGTCACATGACCATTCTTGCACGCCTGGCGGTGGACAACCGGCTGGCCAGTTTCCTGGTCAACCTTGCCGAGCGATACCGCATCCGGGGTTTCTCCTCGACCGAATTTAACCTCAGCATGTCGCGCAACGATATTGCCAACCTGCTGGGTATGGCAGTAGAAACCGTCAGCCGCCTGTTTACCCAGTTTCAGGAGCAGGGTCTGTTGCAGGTTGAACGAAAACACATCAAGATTCTAAACTACGATGCCCTGGAAACCATGCATAACCGCTGCGGCGATCAGTATGCCGAAGATGCCGAAAAGGATAGCTCATCCAGCAGCACATCCTGACATTGTAATGAGATAGCGGGCTAACATCACGCGCAGAACGTTCTGCCCAGACGTGGCGAACTCCGCCTTCACGCAAGCATCATCCTCTTTAATTGAACACTAAGCATTCGGAACACTATGCCTAAAATCCAGAAGCGCAGCAGCAATCCATTGGTATCTGTCTCCTCCAGCTCGATTCACGGCAAGGGCTTATTTGCGAAAAAAACCATCCGTGCAGGTCAGTTGATTGGCATTGCCAAAGGCCGGCTCACCGATATCGATGGCCCGCATGTACTCTGGCTGAACGAGAAACAGGGCTTCGAGGTACATTGTTATCTACGCTATATCAACCACAGCGACAAGCCCAATGCCGCCTATTATGAAACACGAGAAGTCTGTGCCCTGCGTGATATTGCCGAGGGCGAGGAAATTACTCATAACTATGGGTGGTAGCGACACCCCCCAACCGCTAAATGGCTGTTCCAAATACCCGCATGTTGGTCAATTTCCACCTTCCCGGCGAGTCTGTTCGACAGGCTCAGGACGAACGGTGATTTTCCTGGTGTGGACGGGTATCCGGAATGCCGTTAGTACCTGAATCAGCCCGAACGGCGCGAGCGATGCCGTGACGAAGAGCTCCCGGAACGGCCACCCCGGTTAGACGAGCCCCGGCCACCGCCCTGATGCCGGGGTTTGCGTTCAATTTTCAGGGGCGGTTGCGGTTTGGGCAGCATATCAGCGCTAATCTGTTGGACAGTGATTTTGTGGTCAATGTAGTCTTCGATTTCCGGCATGGAAAACACATATTCATCGCAGGCGAAGCTAATAGCATCACCTTTGGCTCCTGCACGGGCAGTACGCCCGATACGGTGGACATAATCTTCTGCGTCCTGCGGCAAATCAAAATTGATAACATGGCTGACATCAGGAATATGCAGGCCACGCGCGGCAACATCGGTTGCCACCATAATTTTCAGCTCACCGTCGGTAAAACGCTTGAGCAGACTCTGGCGTTTTTTCTGCGGCACATCACCGGTCAGCAGGGCGGTTTCATAGCCGTTACCGCCCAGATAGGCGGCGACTTTTTCTGCCACCCGCTTGGTATTAACGAAAACCAGGGCGCATTTAACGTCCCAGGTAGTCAATAAACCCAGCAGCAGCGGAATTTTTTCCTCCTTGGCCGGGTAGTACACCACCTCAGTGACTTTGTCTGCGGTAATCTTCTCTGAATCGATCTTGATCGATTGGGGATTATTCATGTGCTCATACGCCAGTTCCGCCACCCGATGGGAAAGCGTGGCTGAAAAAAGCAGGCTTTGACGCAATTCCGGTTTAGGCATGCGCCGCAACAGGTATCGAATATCCTTGATAAAACCCAGATCAAACATGCGATCGGCCTCATCCAGCACCATCACCTGAATATTATCGAGCTTGAATACACCCTGTTTAAAATAATCGATGATCCGCCCTGGCGTGCCAATGAGTACATCCACACCGTCTTCCAACGTGCGGCGCTGGCTTTCGTAACCCGTGCCGCCATAGGCCAGGCCCAGCTTCAGGCCGGTATGCGCACCAATTTTTTCTGCATCGTGGTGGATCTGCAAGGCCAGTTCCCGCGTGGGAGCCAGAATTATTGCCCGCAGAAAACGGGGATTTTGCTCTGCTGCCATGTGCTTGCGCAGTAAATGTGTAAATGTGGCTATTAAAAAAGCAGCGGTCTTGCCCGTGCCGGTCTGCGCCTGACCACTGACATCTTTGCCGGAAAGGGCGACGGGCAAGGTTTCTGCCTGAATCGGAGTGCAGTAAGAAAAACCTGTATCTTCAATACCTTGCTGTAATTCATCCGGCAGATCAAAATGTCTGAAAGGAATATCCGTAATATGTTTATCTGTCATAATCAGGGAGCATAACAGATAAGTTCATCACGAAGATAATATGGGGCTTGAAATAAGATGCCGCATGGGCTCAAAATACGGGTAATGCAAACATATGGGAGAAACAGCGTTGAGCGATAAAATTGTCTATGCGACTGATGATAGCTTCGAGCAGGAAGTCGTAAACGCCGAAGGGCCGGTACTGGTTGACTACTGGGCGGACTGGTGCGGCCCCTGTAAAATGATCGCCCCTATCCTCGACGAAATTGCCAATGAGTATGATGGCAAACTGAAAATCGTCAAACTGAATATCGATGAAAACCCCGCCACCCCACCAAAATTTGGCATCCGCGGTATCCCTACCCTGATGCTGTTCAAGGACGGCAATGTCGAGGCGACCAAGGTGGGAGCCGTATCAAAATCACAGCTAACGGCCTTTATTGATAGTAATCTTTAACCCCGTTCAGCCTTGAATTCGTCCGGTCTTTCAATAAATATTCAATTGGGACTGGACGAATTCATAATTTGGTGTTAATTTTACGCAAGAATAGGTATTTTGTAACAACCAAACATAACCATTAACCACCGCCTTTGCTGGCAAATCTCAACACATACCCAGAAGTTTCCCGACATCGTGGCGATGTGCCTGTTCGTCGTACTACCCACCAAGTCAAAATAGCATCTATTTTTACAATTCTTTTATTTGAAGATAAACCGTAATGAATCTGACTGAACTGAAACAAACCCCCGTCTCCGATCTCATCACCCTGGCCGGCGAAAATGGCATTGAGGGTACCTCCCGCTCAAGAAAACAGGATATTATTTTTGCCATCCTCAAAGCCCACGCTAAAAGCGGGGAAGATATTTACGGCGATGGCGTCCTGGAAATTCTGCAGGATGGTTTCGGTTTTCTACGTTCCGCCGAAAGTTCCTATCTTGCGGGACCCGATGACATCTACGTTTCGCCCAGTCAAATCCGCCGATTCAGCCTGCGCACCGGCGATACTATTTCAGGCAAGATTCGCCCGCCCAAGGACAGCGAGCGCTATTTTGCCCTGCTCAAAGTCAGTGAAATAAACTTTGACTCACCCGAAAACACCAAAAACAAGGTTCTGTTTGAAAACCTGACCCCGTTGCACCCGAATAAACGCATGTCACTTGAAGTTGGCAATGGTTCTACCGAAGACATGACCGCCCGGGTGATCGACATGGTCGCCCCCATCGGCAAGGGACAGCGTGGCCTCATCGTATCCCCCCCCAAGGCGGGCAAGACCATGATGCTGCATGATATCGCCCATTCTATTACCCAGAATCATCCGGAAGTCCATCTCATCGTTCTGCTTATCGACGAACGGCCTGAAGAAGTCACAGAAATGTCTCGTTCGGTGCGCGGTGAAGTAGTCTCTTCGACCTTCGATGAACCGGCCAGTCGCCACGTTCAGGTCGCTGAAATGGTAATTGAAAAGGCCAAGCGGCTGGTGGAGCACAAAAAAGACGTCGTGATCCTGCTGGACTCCATTACCCGCCTGGCACGCGCCTATAACACCGTCATCCCCTCCTCAGGCAAGGTGCTCACCGGTGGCGTGGACGCTAACGCCCTGCACCGGCCCAAACGCTTCTTCGGCGCTGCGCGTAATATTGAAGAAGGCGGTAGCCTGACTATTATAGCCACGGCACTGGTGGAAACCGGATCACGCATGGATGACGTCATTTACGAAGAATTCAAGGGTACCGGCAATATGGAAATTCACCTGGATCGCCGTATCGCAGAGAAACGCCTGTACCCGGCCATCAACATCAATCGCTCAGGCACCCGCCGGGAAGAACTGCTGACCAAACCGGATGAATTGCAGATGATGTGGATCCTGCGAAAAGTGGTACATGATATGGATGAAATTGCTGCCATAGAATTTCTTCATGGCAAACTCAAGGCCACCAAAACCAATGCTGATTTTTTTGGCTCCATGAAGCATTAATCCCTCTGTCGCCGGAGCGCCGATAGACTCCGGCTCCCATTTGCCTCCAAATTTGTATATATTTTCATCACATTTCATCTTTTTTATCCCCTGTAAATATGCTGGAATACAAGCGCATAGCACTGTAAATGCAGACTTTACATGAGCACTTCCCTCTAAATCGCTTTGACAAGCTCTTGATTATCAATGAGAATTTATTCTCATACTCATTATTGCCTGACAATCATCCCGCCGCATAAGCTATGCGGATTGATCTACCCGCAAGCAAATATGGGTCAAAGCAGACGACCCTATGCACGAGCATGGGGGACACTAAATAATAATAAAGGTACGGGGATATGCGCAAAATGCAGTTACAGGCAGAAAATGAGTTCAGCAATATCGACTTTGACCATTGGTCGGAAATCGCCAGAACCAGCCCGAAAACCTTTGAGGCTATGCGTACAAAAATTATCCGCAACTGTATCGACAATGCCCCCCAGGAACAGCAAAAACGCATGCGCGGCCTGCAATGGCAAATCGACTGTCTGCGTACCCAATCCAGGAATCCCCTGTCTGCCTGCCTGAAAATCTCCCGCATGATGTGGGAAACCTTGCGAAAACTGGGCGAGGTATCTCAGGATCTGGCTAGCCCGGAACAGGCTATGAATAAAAATAAAGTCGGCCGGGGTATCATCCTGCCTTTTGCTTCGCTAAAAAATAGCCCGAAATGAAATCAACAGACTTGCTGTCAGGCCGGGTTTTCCGTATCATCGGCCGCCTCCTGGTATGTGGTGCCCGTTGGGATTCGAACGGTGTGGCGACATACATAAATAAATTTGAGGCCAAGAACAAATGAAAGCAGAAATACACCCCGCCTACGGCGATATTAGCGTCACCTGTAGCTGTGGCAACACCTTCAATACTCGCTCTACCAACGGTAAAGACATCAGCATCGAAGTCTGTTCGCAATGCCACCCCTTCTATACCGGCAAGCAAAAGTTGGTTGATACTGCTGGTCGCGTAGACAAATTCCGCCAGAAGTACGGCATGAAATAAGCCCGAAAATGTCGCCTATTCTGCTGCACAGGAAGTACAGCAGAACCGTTTCGTGTTTGACTCCGCACTTTTTCACGTCGATCAAAACGTTCTGCCTGTTTCTGGCATTTGCGCTATGCGCTTTTTCGGCTCGTGCCCAGGCAACGGCCTGCGCCAGTTCCCGCTATGATGAAATCGTTACTGTTAAACGCGTAATTGATGGCGATACCCTGCAATTTAACGATGGTCGCAGGCTGCGCCTGATTGGCGTAAATGCGCCCGAACGCCCTAAAGACGGGCAGCCCGCCGAACCGTTGGCAGATAGTGCATGGCATCTACTACAGACACTGGCCAGCCCTGGCAGCCATCTCAGACTACGCTGGGGAAAGGAAAAAAAGGATCATTACGGCCGCCTGCTGGCTCACGCCTTTAACGCCGATGGCCGCAACCTGAGCGCCAGCCTGCTAGCCGCCGGAATGGGCGCTGCCATTCAGATTCCGCCCAATCTCTGGCGCTACGCGTGCTATCTTCGTGCCGAAAAAAGCGCCCGCAGACAGCGCCACGGGATCTGGCATCTGGCTTATTTCGCTCCGCTTGATGCTAACCATCTGCCTGGCGGGATTCATGGTTTTCACTTTATCCGTGGCCGCCTCAGTCGCATCGGCAAAAGCAAAACCGCTCTCTGGTTGAACCTTGGCAAACATTTTGCCCTGCGTATTCGAAAAAAAGAACTTCACTATTTCAAAAAAATTCACTTTGATCAGCTTGTCGGCCGTGAGCTTACCGCCCGTGGCTGGCTCTATACCTATCACCGGGGACAATGGAGCATGAACCTGCATCACCCTGGCTCGCTGGAAATTGACACGGCGCACTAAGAACGCCCTCATCAGGGGCTTTCGACGCTGAGGTATTCCCACAAAATAATGTCTAAAATTAAACCGATAAAAGAAAAATCAGCCAATAGATGCCAATATTTTATATTGATGTGCCTCAGGCGCCGCACACAATAACAAATGCTTCTGTCTTTATTGGCATCTATTCGCGTTCATTGGCGGACAGATAAGCCTTTGGCTTTTAAAAATATTCGTGGGGATACATACCCCCGTTTTTAAAGATCTTAAATAAAAGCTAAATTGCTGCAAAAGGTTCCCGACGATGCCAGCTTAGGTCTAAACTATTAAATCTAATAACAACTAAGCGACTCTTACCTTTCTTTGCCAAGGAAAAACTGTATGAGCACCGATACCCCCGAACAGAAAAAACTTACTGCTGACGCGCTTCGCTATCATCTTGAACCCGTACCGGGAAAAATTGCCACCGAAATTACCAAGCCGGTTGAAACCAAGGAAGAACTCAGTCTGGCCTATACCCCCGGCGTTGCCGCGCCGGTACGCGCCATCGTCGAAAACCCCGATGATGCCTACCTCTATACCGGCAAGGGTAATCTGGTTGCCGTGATCAGCGATGGCACAGCGGTGTTGGGGCTGGGCTGGGCAGGGGCGCTGGCCAGTAAACCCGTCATGGAAGGCAAGGCCGTACTGTTCAAGCGCTTTGCCGATATCAATGTGATGGATATCGAAGTCGATGCAGAATCAACCGAGGCTTTTATCGACACCGTACGTCGTATCGCGCCCACCTTCGGCGGTATTAATCTGGAGGATATCGCCGCACCCGCCTGTTTTGAAATCGAACACAGCCTGAGTGAACAGCTCGATATCCCTGTTTTTCATGATGACCAACACGGTACAGCTATTATTATTGCTGCCGGCCTGCTCAATGCCCTGGAGATCGTCGGCAAGGATCTGGCAACCGCCCATATCGTTTGCCTGGGCGCTGGGGCTGCCGGCATTGCTGCCATGCGTATGCTCAAGAGTCTGGGAGCACAACGTATCTACCTGCTGGATCGCAAGGGCGTGATCTACCACGGTCGTGAGGGTGTGAATCAGTACAAGCATGAGTTCGCCCGCGAAACCCATCGCCGCAGTCATGCTGATGCCTTTGACGGTGCCGATGTTTTTATTGGAGTCTCCGGCCCGAATCTGGTTAACGCCGATATGTTACGCAGCATGGCTCCCAACCCGGTGGTATTCGCCCTGTCTAATCCCGATCCTGAAATCGCTCCGGCTCTGGCTCATGCCACACGCGATGATCTTATTCTTGCGACCGGACGTAGCGACTACCCCAACCAGGTGAACAATGTGCTGGGCTTTCCCTTTATTTTCCGCGGTGCACTGGACGTGCGCGCCACCTGCATCAATACCGCCATGAAGATCGCCGCCGTTAAGGCACTGGCCGGACTGGCCCGCGAACCAGTGCCGGAAGAAGTAATTGCCGTTTATGGCGGCAGCCCCCTGACCTTCGGCCCGGAATATATTATTCCGACCCCCTTTGATCCACGACTGCGGAAGAGGGTAGCCGGAGCAGTAGCCCAGGCGGCCATTGATACCGGGGTTGCACGACTGAAATAAAAAAAGGGGCGAAAATCAGGGATCTAGAGCCGGGGTGAGTCCGGCTCTGTCTGCACTAACTTTTCCAGTGTCTGAATATCGGCCCGCTGCATGGGTTTGTTATCCAGCGGGCTCAAGGGCGGCTGGCGTGAGCCGTCCTGCGGGAAAATAACCATTTCGATCGGTACATCTTCTGCTATGAACCGATACACTGGTAAAATCTGCACCCGATCAGCCTGAAAACGCACTCGCTTCTCGCCCATTTCGAAGGGAATATTGTACTGCAGCATAAACAGATCGAGATCCTCTACTGTAGCGGCAATCAGATGCAGCATGACCACCGAGTTTTCATCGGCTGTACCGCGCAGGACGCTACCCACCAACCGCGGTTTAAAATCTTTGAAAAACTGCATGGCCTGCAACGCCGCCTCGCGCAAACGGCGTAATTCAGCTGGTTGTGTATCCGCACGAAAAATCCGTTGGTACTCCTGCAACGCCGATTCAATTTCGGTATTGCTGGGCATGTTGCGCGTATCCACTGCCCCCAGGTGCAGGGCTGCCTTGTGCTTGGCCGCATAGTAATCGCGGCTTCCATTTTGCAACAGAATCCGGGCGGCCTCCTGGGCCAGACGCAGCCGCATTTGCTGGTCCTTCATGATCCTGTTTGCCTCGTTAGTACCTTAAGAAACTATTTTCTGTGTATTTTGCAGGAAATAATTTCGTAAAGGTACGTGTCCGCTGGTTTATCCAGGCTAGAAAATCTGCTCGGTAATATTGGAACCCGGCTGTGTGGCACCATTTCCGGTTGACCCGTCCGTCTGCCGCTTAGGTACATTTTTACTGCGGAAATATTCGAAAATAGCATTCTTCTGATTGGCCTGGGCCGGCTCGCCAGTATTCGGATCAATACGAACCGAGACAATCCCCTGCGGCTGCTCCAGTAACGTCTCTGGCCGACCCTGCAGGGCAGCACGCATATAATTGATCCACATTGGCAATGCTGCACGCGCACCGGTCTCATGCGCACCCAGGGGCTGGGGGGTATCAAACCCCACCCAGGCAATGGTCGTTATATCGCCATTAAAACCGGCGAACCAGGCATCACGCTGATCATTGGTGGTGCCGGTCTTGCCACCCAGATCCTTGCGCTTGAGCACCAACGCCCGGCGTCCTGTCCCCTTACGAATCACATCCCGCAACATGCTGTTGATTAAAAAATCAATTTGCGGACTCAGCACCCGTTTTGCCCGCTGCGGCCGTCGTGGCCCCTGCCGGATCTGCGCCCATTCGCGGGCATCCAGTTTCGCGTATCGCGCGGGCAATACCCAGGGTAGGTTATCCGTAGCTACTTTCGTTTGGCCGGCAACTCCTGTTGTTTTCGGTGCCCATTTTGGGACAACCTTATTATTCGCTTTCGTGTTGGCCTGAGCCTGGGTCACCGTTTCACATTTCTTGCATACCTGCCGGGGTCTTGTCATATCGACAATATGGCCGCCCTCACGAACGTAATCAATAAAATATGGGGCTACCTTATAACCACCGTTAGCAAATACCGCATAGGCCGTTGCCAGTTGATAAGGCGCAACGGCACCGCTACCCAGCGCTAATGACAGATTGCGCGGCAGGTTCCTGGGTTTAAAGCCAAAGCGTTTCACATAACGCACGGCATAGCCGATACCGATTCTGCGCAGCAAACGTATGGAGACCAGGTTGCGTGAATCAATCAACGCGACCCGCAGGCGGGTAGGACCGAAGAAACGACCGCTATAGTTTTCTGGCCGCCAGGTATCCTCCAGACCAGGGGCATCAAACACCACGGGGGCATCATTGATAATACTGGCCGCCGTGTAGTTCTTATCCAGTGCGGCGGCGTAGATAAATGGCTTGAAGCTGGATCCTGGCTGGCGTTGCGCCTGAATGACCCGGTTAAACTTACTCTGGTAATAATCAAAGCCTCCCACCAGCGCCTCGACAGCGCCATCTCGGGGACGTAATGAAACCAGTGCTCCCGCCACCTTGGGAACCTCAGCCAGCCAGTGACAGCCCCTTGCGTCAGCCGTGACATACACCAGGTCTCCGACTTTCAAAACATCGGTCGCATGCTGCAACTCCGGTCCCAGGTGATTTTCATCAATCTGGTGACGCGCCCATTTAATCTGATTCCAGCCCAGGTAGGCCACATCCCCATCCCGGGTAAACGCGTAAGCGGAATCATCCCCCACGCTTATGATCAGTGCCGGTTGCAAATTTCCCACTGGCTTCAGCGGCCGCAATACATCCGCCCAGGCCGTCTGCTCATCGCCATCAAGGCTGAGAAGATCGACATGCTTTATAATGCCGCGATAGCCATGACGCCGTTCATAAGTCAGCAAATCATTCCGTAACGCCTGATTGGCAGCTTTCTGCAAGTGCGAATCAATCGTGGTATAAACCTTAAAACCATGCGTATAGGCAGCCTTACCATAACGTCTGAACATCTCATTCCGCACCATTTCGGCAACATAGGGCGCTTCCACCCCGATATTCAACCCATGCACGCTCGCATGTACAGCGACCGCTTCACTCCGGTTATAGTCTGCCTTGCTGATATAGCCCAGAGCTAGCATGCGGCCGAGTACATAATCCCGACGAAGACGGGCACGTGCAGGTGCGACTACCGGATTGTAACTGGAAGGTGCCTTGGGCAGACCGGCAATCATGGCCATTTCAGAGAGATCCAGTTTCGCCAGCGGCTTACCATAATAAACCTGGGCGGCAGCCGCGAAACCATACGCGCGTTTTCCCAGGTAGATTTTATTCAGATACAGAGTGAGGATCTCCTCCTTGGTCAGTTCATGCTCGATTTCCAGCGACAGAAAAATCTCGTTAATCTTGCGTAAGAACGTTTTTTCCCGGCTGAGAAAGAAATTACGCGCCACCTGCATAGTTATCGTGCTGCCACCTTGAGTCCGCTCGCCCGTGCGTATCAGTTGCCAGGTGGCACGCAAAATACCTCGGTAATCCACTCCGGGATGGTGGAAAAAACGATCGTCCTCCGCAGCCAGTACCGCATGAATCAAGGTTTTGGGGAATTCTTTATATTTAAGCGGTATGCGCTTCATTTCGCCAAATTCGGCCATCAGTTGACCGCCGTGCGCATAAATCCGCAGTGGAACCTGGAGTTGCACATCTTTCAGACTGCCGACTCCCGGTAGCCGGGGAGTGATGTAAGCGTAAATACCCATGCCTCCGATTGCCCCCAGAAGTACCAAAGTGAGAACCGATCCCAGGAAAAATGTGATGAATTTCTTAATAGTCAGTCTCATATGCTTGATAAAAATAAAGATTTCGATGGCTTCGCCCGATAGGAAGTATATCGCTTCAGCAGCGGGAACTCTACGTCAGAAATTGTGGCCTGATTAACTACTTTATTGTTTTATATTTGTAATTATTCATGCCTTGTCCTATAGTTGAGTCTGAAACCTAATGTAATTATGGATATAGTTTCTCTAACCCCAAGGTATTAAAGAATAAAATGGGTTTTACCGAGCTATTTAAACAAAAAAAACCGTCGGTTTTAGGGCTGGATATCAGCTCTACCGCCATCAAATTGCTCGAGCTGGGCATGCATGGCGATCGGCTGCGCGTAGAAAGTTATGCCGTGGAGCCCCTGCCACCGAACTCCGTTATCGAGAAAAACATTTCAGACGTGGAGGCCGTGGGCGAAGCCATCAAACGGGCGGTCAAGCGCTCGTCATCGCGCAATAAATTTGCAGCGGCGGCGGTAGCCGGTTCTGCCGTCATCACCAAAACTATTTCCATGTCGGCCACCCTCACTGAGGATGATATGGAGCAGCAGATTGAACTGGAAGCCGATCAATATATTCCCTATCCGCTGGAAGAGGTCAACCTTGACTTTGAGCTGCTGGGGCCCACTGAAAATGATCCTGATAGCGTCGACGTATTGCTAGCCGCCTCACGTAGCGAAAATGTGGACGTTCGCATCGCGGCCATCGAACTGGCCGGGCTAAAGGCCAGAATCATCGATGTTGAAGCTTATGCCATTGAAAATTCATTTGCCATGCTGGCATCCCAGCTCCCCGAGCAGGGTATCGACCAGACTATTGCCGTTGTCGATGTCGGCGCGACCATGACGACCCTCAATGTCATGCACGATCTCAAAACTATTTACACCCGTGAACAGGTATTTGGCGGCAAACAACTGACTGAAGAAATCCAGCGTCGCTATGGCCTGTCTTATGAAGAGGCCGGTATGGCCAAACGTCAGGGCGGTTTACCCGACAACTATGTCCCGGAAGTACTGGAACCGTTCAAGGACGCCATGGCACAACAGGTCAGTCGCTCGCTGCAGTTTTTCTTCTCCTCCAGCCAGTACAATCGCGTCGATCATATTGTGCTTGCCGGCGGCAGCGCCATGATCCTGGGTATCGACGAGCTCATCGCCAACAAACTGGGGGTGCATACTTCGGTTGCCAACCCTTTTACCAACATGACTCTCGCCTCCCGGGTCAAGGCACAAAGCCTCAGTAATGACGCGCCCGCGCTGATGATTGCCTGCGGTCTGGCCATGAGGAGCTTTGACTAATGGCACGCATTAACCTTCTCCCCTGGCGCGATGAACTGCGCAAGGAACAGCAACGGCAATTCCTTACCATTATGGGGTTGTCTGTCATCCTGATGCTACTGATTCTGACGGCCGTGCATATTCAGTACTCCAATATGATTGGCACGCAGAATCAGCGTAATCAGTTTCTTACACAGCAAATCAACCAGGTCAATGCCCAGATCAAGCAAATCGTAAAGCTTGAAAAAGATAAACGGAACCTGCAGGCGCGTATCTCGGTTATTCAACAATTGCAGGCCAACCGGCCGGAAATCGTGCATCTGTTCGATGAAATTGCCCGTGTTCTGCCCCAGGGTCTGTACCTGAAAAGCCTGGTTCAAAAAAACAAGGGCATCACCATCGTCGGCTATGCCCAGTCCAATGCCCGGGTTTCTGCTTTCATGCGCAATATCGATGCCTCCGACTGGCTGACCAAGCCCATCTTGAAGGTCATCAAATTGAGCGCCAAAAAGGGCGACAGTACGCGTGAATTTACCCTGCACTGCATGCAGGTCAACAAGCCTGCCGGGAACAAGTCATGAAAGATATCAGCATCGATCTGAATGATCTTGACATCAATGCCATTGGCAGTTGGCCCATGCCCATCAGGGCCGGCGTAATTGTTATAGTTTGCATCCTGGTGCTGGTACTGGGATATTTTCTGGACATCAAGGGTCAGCAGCAAAGTCTGGGCATAGCCGAGGCACGAGAACTGCAATTAAAACAAAATTTTGAAACAAAATGGAAAAAAGCCGCCAATCTGGATGCCTATAAGCGGCAAATGAAAGAAATGGAAACTTCTTTCGGCACCATGTTGCGGCAATTACCCAGCAAAACCGAAATCGATGATCTGCTGGTGGATATTTCCCAAACCGGACTGGCCAGTGGTATCAACTTTAAACTGTTCAAACCGGGCAAAGAGGTTATGAAAGATTTTTATGCCGAATTCCCCATTGTAATGGAAATGACCGGCGACTATCCCCGCTTTGGTCGCTTTGTCAGTGGTATTGCCGCACTGCCGCGCATCGTAACCCTGCACGACATATCTATTAAGCGAAATAGCCAGGCCAAAGACAAGGGCGGCAAGAACACCTTGACCATGCGCATCATTGCCAAAACCTACCGCTATCTGGATGAAAATGAAATTGCAAATATTCGCTCCAGAAAGAACAAGAATCGCAGGGGACGAAGATAAATACGTTATCTGACGAAATCGCATGAATATACTGAATAACTTACGACAGCCGCTAAAAGGCATCTTCTGGGCATTGCAAATTGCTGCGCTGCTATTTCTGGTCGCCTGTAGCCGTAACAACCATGAAGATCTCACCACATATATTAATAATGTCAAAGCTCGCAAACAGGGTGGTATCAAGGGTCTACCTAAAATCAAACCCTATGAATCCTTTACCTACAACCCCGCTAATCTGCGAGATCCTTTTTCTCCGTTAATTATAGATAAGAAAAGAGCTTCAATTATTGACAATGGCCTGCGTCCGAACAGTAACCGAAAACGTGAGGCGCTGGAACAGTTTCCACTGGACTCACTGGTCTTTGTGGGCACCATTGAGCGCAACGGCAAACTCTGGGCCTTGATCACCGCCCCGGATGATACGATTTACCGCGTTCAGAAGGACAATTATATCGGACAGAATTTTGGCAAAATTCTGTCCGTTTCGGGAACCACAATAGCAATAAAAGAAATCATACCGAATGGTACGGGTGGCTGGATCGATCGTAAAGTCTCCCTGCAACTGAGTGAATGACGCCTGATTGGGGTAGCAACATGAGTTTATCTATGAAAAATAAAATAAAACATCACGGCCGGTCATCCTGGCGTAGCAACTATCGCCACTGGCTATTTATGATCATGGCTCTGTTGATGTCCGTTTCCAGCCCGTCACAGGCAGCAAATCAGGCGGCAACTAACGAGCTCGACAACATCACTTACAGCACCCTGCCCGGTGACAAGATTCAGATCCGCCTGTCCATGACTCATAAGGTTAAGCAACCCGCCAGCTTTACCATTGACAAGCCTGCACGTATTGCTTTTGATTTCCCCTCCACCAGCGTCAATCTGCCCAGCAAAACCACCCCGATTGGCGTGGGCGTTGCCCGTAGCATTACCGCCATACAGGCCGGCAACCGCACCCGCGTTATAGTTAACCTTTCCAAACTGGTGGGCTACAACACAACGGTAGATGGCAACAACGTCATCATTACCCTCAATGATAATTCCTTTTCGTCTTTCAGCAGCCAGGACAGGGCTGATGGCGGCATGAAACTCTCGTCACAAGCAACTTCATTGGCCAATATCCTCAATATCGGCTTCCACCGGGGTGAGAAGGGTGAAGGCCGTATCATTATCACCCTCGCCGATCCCAATACCGCTGTGGATATGAAAAAACACGGTAATAAAATCCTGGTCACATTCAAAAACAGTGCGCTGTCTGAAGATCTGGAACGGCGCATGGATGTCATTGACTTCGGCACCCCGGTAAAAACAATCGATGCCTTTAACCTTGGTAACGATGTACGCCTGGTCATTACTGCCAGTGGTAAGTTTGATCATATTGCCTATCAAACAGATCAAAAACTGACTATCGACATCAAACCCATTAATAAAATTGCGGAAGCGAAGAAAAAGAAAAGTCAGTTTGGTTACACCGGTGAACGTCTGTCTCTGAATTTCCAGAACATCAAAGTGCGCGCTGTACTGCAACTACTGGCCGACTTCACGGGCATTAATATGGTCACCAGTGACACCGTTGCCGGCAACCTCACCCTGCGCCTGAAAAATGTTCCTTGGGATCAGGCACTGGATATCATCCTGAAAGCCAAGGGTCTGGCCAAACGCCAATCCGGTAATGTCATGCTGATAGCACCTGCTGAAGAAATTTCCGCACGCGAAAAACTTGAGCTGGAAGCCCGGAAGCAAATCGTGGAACTGGCTCCTCTTGAATCACAAACCATCCAGGTCAATTATGCCAAGGCGGAGAAACTGGCCCAACTCTTCAAACAGAAGGATACGTCTCTGCTTTCCTCGCGTGGTTCAATCATTGTTGATTCACGCACCAATAAACTCTTGGTGCAGGATACCGCCAAACACATCGATGCCATTATGGCAATGGTTCAGGAGCTGGACATACCCGTCCGTCAGGTATTGATTCAATCCCGCATCGTACTGGCCAGCACCAACTTCAAGCTGGAACTGGGCGTGCGCTTTGGTGTAACCCGTAACTATACTGCGAGCAATGGTAGTCAACGAGTCATGTCAGGCAGTGCTGCGGCCACCGACCAACTTATCAATGGCAGTACTCTTCAGTTGGCGGATCAGTGGAATGTCGACCTGCCTGTCGCCAGTACAAGCGCGGGAAGTATCGGCCTGGCGCTGGCGCACCTGCCCTTCGGCACGCTGATTAACCTGGAACTTTCTGCCGCCCAGCTGGAAGGCTCCTCAGAAACCGTATCCAGTCCCCGTGTTATCACCTCAAATCAACAGGAGGCGGTCATCACAGCAGGTCAGGAAATCCCCTATCGTCAGGCCAGCTCCAGTGGTGCTGCCACAGTGGCCTTCAAGAAGGCCGTGCTGGAATTGAAAGTGACCCCGCAGATTACACCCGACAGCCGGATTATCATGACCCTGGATGTACGCAAGGATCAACCCGACTTTGGCAACCTGGTTGATGGTGTTCCCCCCATCAACACCCAGAGCGTACAAACCGAAGTGCTGGTCAATAATGGTGAAACCGTGGTTCTTGGCGGCATCTATGAACAAACCAAGAGCAAGACCGTTAACCGTATTCCCTTCTTCGGCGACCTACCCATCGTTGGCGCACTATTCCGTAGTTCCGTTGACGTCAATGACAAGAAGGAACTTCTGATTTTCATTACTCCCAAAATTTTGAAAGATAATATTACACTCTAGGTTCTGGCACTCCGGCATTGAAGCCGGAGTCATCTTGACTTCTGCATGTCATGAATCAGTCACAGCGAATCGTGCTCATCGGCCCCATGGGCGCAGGCAAAACCACGGTCGGCCGTCAACTGGCAAAAACGCTGGGCATGGACTTTATAGACAGCGACCATGAAATAGAAAAACGAACCGGTGCCAGTATCCCGCTTATTTTTGATCTCGAAGGGGAAGAAGGTTTCCGCCAACGCGAAATGGATGTCATCGATGAGCTTAGCCAACGCGATAAATTGGTGCTGGCCAGTGGCGGCGGTGCCGTTCTTCTGCTTGAAAATCGTCAGCACATGCACGATCGCGGCACGGTTATCTACCTGCATGCCGAGATTGACCTGCTCTTGAACCGCACCCGCCACGACCATAACCGGCCCTTGTTGCAAACCGAAAATCCGCGTCAAAGATTCACGGAATTAATGACTATCCGCGAACCGCTCTACCGTGAGACTGCACACATCGTGATTAATACCGGCAAGCAGAGCATCGCCCATACGGTAAACAAAATTATCGCCGCACTGGAAGAATTTCAAGCCTGAAAAACCGTCATGCGATCATCAGATCCGGCATCATCATTACAATAAACCCGCCTTATTTCCATACTTGCCTTAATTCCTCTATACCCTTTGCAGTAAATTTTGTTAGCCTGAAACTTGTCCTGAAAGCACTATTCAACGGGATCGGCTGAATAGTTAAACATAATCTTTTATACTTGACTCATCGACAAACGATAACAGGCAAACAATGAAAACTCTTCACGTTGAACTGGGTCAGCGCAGTTATCCTATCTATATCGGCCGCAAGCTACTGGGCCGAGAGGATTTGATCACATCGGCCATTTCTGGCACCCAGGTCTTAATCGTCAGCAATGAAACGGTAGCCCCGCTCTATCTGAAAGAGACACAGACGGCCTTCAGCAAGTATGAATGTCAATCTGTAATTCTACCGGATGGCGAGCAGTACAAGAATCTGCAAACCCTGGACATGATTTTTGAAAGCCTGCTGAGTCATCATTTCGATCGCCACTGCACCCTGGTTGCACTGGGCGGCGGTGTCGTGGGTGACATGACCGGCTTTGCCGCCGCCAGCTACCAGCGTGGCGTGGCCTTTATCCAGATCCCCACCACTCTGCTGGCCCAGGTAGATTCCTCTGTCGGCGGCAAAACCGGGGTTAACCACGCGCTGGGGAAGAACATGATCGGTGCCTTTCACCAGCCACGTTGCGTGGTCATCGACACCGACACCCTCGATACCCTGGATGATCGGCAACTCAGTGCCGGGCTGGCCGAAGTCATCAAATACGGGCTTATCCAGAAAAACGAATTCAGCGGCTGGCTGGAACAACATATGCACAAGTTGCTGATTCGCGATCCTGACTGCATTGCCCTGGCCGTTGAAACATCCTGCCAGTGCAAGGCCGATCTAGTTGCTGCCGATGAAAAGGAAGCCGGTATCCGTGCCCTGCTCAATCTCGGCCATACTTTCGGCCATGCGATTGAAACCGGTATGGGTTATGGCAACTGGCTGCATGGCGAGGCGATTGCTGTAGGCATGCTCATGGCGGCTGATCTGTCGATGCGTGAAGGCTGGTTGAGCACAAATGACGTCAAACGGGTTGAGGATCTTATCGATCGCGCCAACTTGCCCACCCGGGCACCCGCCAGTATGAACTACGCCCACTTTATGGAACTCATGGCGGTGGATAAAAAAGTCCGCGCCGGAAAAATCAACCTGGTTCTTTATCACGCGCTGGGCAATGCCTTTGTCACTCATGAATTCGATATACATAATCTGGAGCAGACCATCAAAGCTCATCGCGCCATAAACAGTGATCGGGAATAGTAGATGCTGAATCTCGCACCCTATGCTGCCAATGACAAAAGCTCGCGCGGACGTCGCTACCCGGAGGCCATCCCCACCTATCGTAGCCAGTTTCAGCGTGATCGGGATCGCATCATCCACTCCGCCGCCTTCCGCCGACTCGAATACAAAACCCAGGTCTTCGTCAACCACGAAGGTGATATGTTCCGCACCCGCCTGACCCACTCGATTGAAGTCGCCCAGCTCTCCCGCACTATTGCCCGCATCCTCAACCTCAATGAAGAGCTCGCTGAAACCATTGCCTTGGCACACGATCTTGGCCATACCCCTTTCGGCCATGCCGGGCAGGAAGCCCTCAATCAGTGTATGCTGAATTACGGTGGTTTTGAACACAACCTGCAATCCCTGCGCACCGTGGATGAACTGGAAGAGCGCTATGCCGAGTTTTGCGGCCTCAATCTCACCTTTGAATCACGCGAAGGCATACTCAAACATTGCTCACTGAAAAACGCCGAACTGCTGGCCGATATCGGCCAGCGTTTCATCGACAAAACCCAGCCCTCACTGGAAGCCCAGTCCGTCAATCTGGCCGATGAAATCGCCTATAATAATCATGATGTAGATGATGGCCTGCGCTCGGGTCTGATCCAGATTGAGCAACTGCTCGACATCCGTCTGTTTCGTGATCAATACGATGAAGTCACCAACCGTTACAGCCAGCTAAACGGTCGCCAGCTAATCTATGAAATTATCCGCCGCATGATTAACCGCCAGGTGGTCGATCTGGTAGAAACCAGCGAAGCCGCATTAAAGCGCCATTTACCCGCCGACATTGATGCAGTACGCCAGCATGACGGCACACTGATTAATTTCAGTGAAGATATGCAGGCGGCCAACCTGCAATTAAAACAGTTTCTGCGCAAGGAGCTCTATCAGCATTACCGCGTACACCGCATGTCTGTCAAGGCTGCCCGCATCATCCACTCACTGTTTACCGCCTTTATGGATGATCCCCTGCTGCTTAAACCAGAACATCAGCAAACTATCCGCAATGCCGAGCGTGAGACAGGTGAACACGGACGGGCACGTACCGTGGCCGACTATGTAGCCGGTATGACCGACCGTTATGCCATCAGCGAATATCGGCGTATTTTTGACCCTGAGGAGTTGACGTAAAACAGTGACGCGGAACGGCATTTATTCACTGACTTCGAGCGCTGGTAGACGACCGGTGAAGATCGGGAACGTATCCTTAGAAACTATCTCCAAAATACTTCAGGGATCGTCAATTATGTCTTCCCCGGTTTTCCTGGTCTCTCGTCCCTTTAACCTCGTTCCTTAGTACTATGCGCATCTATATGCAAACAGGTTTCATGGAGAATAAACCACCCCGTTATTACCAGCTGATTCTGGAAAAAGATCTGCTTGGTGGCTGGGCAGTAGTGCGTGAATGGGGTCAGCAGGATGCAGCAGGACGTGTCAAGCGTGAACATTTCGCTGATCTCGAAGCGGCACAATCTTCGCTTACACAAATACGTGACAAGCAGCTTGCACGCGGGTATAAAGTAGTCTTCATACAGGGCCAGGAACACCTGACATGAAGGCTAATGACAGCACCCAATCCGTGGATGCCGGTATCAGCAATCCCGTACCACACTATGTCGAACGCTATAACCTCAGCTGCGCACCTTTCTCGGCTCAGCATGAAGATCGTTTTGTCTATCTCGATGCCGAACGCCTGCAACGGCTCAACATGCTCAAACACCTCACCCGTTACAGTGAACTGTTACTGATTATCAGCGGCCCCAGGGGTATCGGTAAAACCAGCCTGCTACAACGCTTTCTACTCGATACCGACGAGGACACTCTCGTCAGTCAGGTCAATGCCAACCCCATGATGGATGCCAACGCGCTGTTGCAGGCCATCGCCAGCGGCTTCGGCCTGCGCGGGCTGGATGATGAGCCCGCAGCTCTACAGGGTGCACTTTATCAGCATATTGCCGCTCTGCATCATCAGAACAAAATACCTCTGCTACTTATCGACGATGCCCATGTTCTGCCCCAGGACGCGCTGGAAACTCTGTTCAACCTGGCTGATGCCGAGGCCAGTGACGGTAATCTGCTGCGTATCATCCTGTTCAGCGATCCGCAGATTGAAACCATGTTGCAAAGCCCGGCCATACAGAGCCTGCGTGAACGGGTAACCCATAGCATGACGATCCCTGCACTTAATGAAGAGCAGACCGTGGGCTATATTCGTCATCGTCTGCATGTTGCCGGGTTACAGGACGCGCTGCCATTCAGCAGCAAGGAACTGCATAAAATATTTCGTAACTCCGGCGGTATTCCTGCACGCATTAACGAATGCGCACATCTGATTCTTAACGGTGATAAACTGGATCAGGCAGTCAAGGATTTCCGCACGCCACGACTTGATTTTCGTCCACACCTGAAATTTCCAGCGCTTAAACTTCCTGCCGGACTGGCGCGATTCAAACTCCGCCGTATTGTCGGTATGTTGACGGCACTGATCGCAATTGGCCTGGTTCTGGTTTATCAGGATAATATCAACGCTATTTTCAAAACCGACAAGCAACCACAGAAGACTGTGAGCATACCTTTGCCGGTGAAAGGAAAACCGGAACCTGCCTTTCCACGCTTCCTGCCGCAACAGACACCCACACAGGAAACAGCCCCGACAAAACCGCAGCAACATCCGCAAACAGCCATGGTGGATAACAAAACGGTTGCGCCCGCTGTCATCAAAGAAAAACCGACGGGCATGCTCAGTAACAAGCCCGCGCCTGTGCCTGAAACAAGGGAACAACCCCCGAAGCCGACACCCATTACAAAACCGAAAACCAAACCTGAACCCTCTCAGCTGGCAACACCGGCAATCACTCCTGCCCTGCCCGCTACGGTCATTATTTCATCTGTCACGCCGAAGCCCGTCAACAGCAGCGATAAACCGCAAACCATCACCATCCTCGGCAAGCATTTCAGCAAGGATATGAACATCACGCTGTTCTGGTCTGACGGACACAAAACACTGTCCGCCAGCCAAGCCAATATTCTTAGCCCTGATAAAATTGAACTGCACGTCAACGTTGGACGTAAATCGGGCAACTGGAAAGTCCGCCTGCAAGATCCTCTCAGCAAACAAAAAGCCGAGGCCGGCTTTAAAGTCGTAGCTGCAAACGCACCAAAAACCGGCAATAGCCGCCATCGAAATAAACAGGGGCTCAATGAGGAAAACTGGATCAGCAGACAGAATCCTGCACACTTCACCCTGCAACTGCTGGGAAGCCGGCACAAGGACAGCCTGCGAACCTTTATAAAACGACAGGGGTTGCAGCAGGAAAAACTTGCATGGTTTGCCCGCCTGCATAACAAGCGTCTCTGGTATACCCTAATTCAGGGTCGTTATCCCAGCCGCACACAGGCAGAACAGGCGGCCAAAACGCTGACTAAAAATATCCCCGGCATCAAACCCTGGATTCGTCGCTTCGCTGATATTCAGAAAATCATCCGGCAACAGGTAGTCACACCGCCACCCGCAGCGATTAGCGCCATCTCAACCGTGCCGCCGGTGGGCAGTGACAAAGCCACCAGCGCCTCCTGGCTCTGGAGCCGGGATCCCAGCCATTACACACTGCAATTACTCGGTGGCCGGACTGAAGCCGGCATTCAACATTTCATTCGGCAACACAAGCTCGTCGGCAAGGCTGTTTATTACCGCACCCTCCGCAACCATCAACCCTGGTACATACTGGTTTATAACAGTTACCCCAATCACGCCCGCGCCAGAGCCGCCATTGCCAATCTACCTGCCAGCCTGCGTAAAACCCGACCCTGGCCACGCAGTTTTGCCAGTATTCAGGCCGAACTCCAGTAATCTCTGAAATAAGCTAAGTTACTGAGAGATAGTCTATTCAGTTGACACCTGTGCGACACAATGCCGTTGGGCGATTGAAGCATAACGGCCAGATCCGGTATACTGTTTTGCCCTTTTGCCTGTGAACCAGGCGGGTATCCCGAAAATTATTTAAGCAAGGTATCGGAATCAGCGTGAGTACACAGCCCAAGCTAGAAAACAGTCTCTATCGTCCTGAATTTGAACGGGATAATTGTGGTTTTGGCCTGATTGCCCAGATGGACGGTAAAGCCAGCCACTGGTTGCTGGAAACCGCCATTGGCGCACTGGCGCGCCTGACCCACCGCGGCGCGGTCGCCGCTGATGGTAAAACCGGCGATGGTTGTGGCCTGTTGCTGAAAAAACCCGATGGTTTCCTGCAATCTGTCGCCAAAGAACAGGGCTTTATCCTGATGCCACTCTATGCCGTAGGCATGGTTTTCCTTAATACAGAAACGGATCTGGCTACCCGCGCTCGCCAGACCCTTGAAACCGAACTAAAAAAAGAAGGCCTGGACGTGCCAGGCTGGCGCATGGTGCCCACTGACACCCGCGCCTGCGGCGAAGAAGCGCTGAGAACGCTGCCCCAAATTGAACAAATTTTCGTCAATGCCGCCGAGGGGATGAATCAGATCGCTTTTGAGCGCCACCTGTATATCGCCCGGCGGCGCAGCGAAAAGCTTCTTGAACAGAACGATGAAATGTTCTACGTGCCCAGCCTCTCGTCCTCGGTGATTTCCTTCAAGGGACTGGTGATGCCGGAAAACCTGCCGCTGTTCTATCAGGATCTCAATAACCCGAAAATGGAGTCCGCCACCGCCGTTTTCCATCAACGTTTCTCCACCAACACCTGGCCCCAGTGGCGACTGGCTCAACCGTTCCGCTATCTGGCTCACAATGGCGAGATCAACACCATTCAGGGCAACCGCAACTGGTCGGTCGCCCGCGGTCATAAATTCGAATCGCCGCATATCCCGATGGAAGACGTCCGCCCGCTGGTGTCCATGGGGGGATCCGACTCCAACAGTCTGGACAACATGCTCGAAGCCCTGCTCGCTGGCGGCATGGACATTTTCCGCGCCATGCGTTTGCTGATTCCACCGGCCTGGCAAAATGTCGAAACCATGGATGCCGATCTGCGTGCCTTCTACGAATACAATTCCATGCACATGGAGTCCTGGGATGGCCCGGCCGGCATCGTCATGACCGATGGCCGCTACGCCGCCTGTTCAATGGATAGAAACGGCCTGCGCCCGGCGCGCTGGGTGATCACCAAAGATCGGCATATCACCCTGGCTTCAGAAATTGGCGTCTATGACTACAGTCCGGAAGATGTTGTCAGCAAGGGTCGCCTGAAGCCTGGGCAAATGGTCGCAGTGGATACGCTAACTGGCGAATTATTAATGCCGGAAGATATCGACTCCCGCCTGAAAACCGCCCGGCCGTACAAGGAGTGGATTATCGGCCGCTCACTGCGTCTGAAATCAAACCTGTCCGAGGGAAGCTGCGACAGCCTGCTATCCACGGAACAGGCCGAGATATATCAAAAGCTGTTTCAGGTCAGCTTCGAGGAACGCGACCAGGTTCTTCGGCCCCTGGCGGAAAATGGTATGGAAGCCATTGGCTCAATGGGTGACGATACCCCTTTCCCGGTGCTCTCGCGCAAGCTGCGCTCGGTCTACGATTATTTTCGCCAGCAATTCGCCCAGGTCACCAACCCGCCCATCGATCCCATCCGTGAGCAGGTGGTCATGTCACTGGAAACCTGCTTCGGCCGTGAACGCAACATGTTCGAGGAAAGTCCGGAACATGCCGATCGTCTACTGGTAGACTCACCGGTACTCTCCAGCAGCAAGTTCAACCAGTTGCTCACCCTGGGTGAGAAAAATCCTGATTACAAAAACGCTCGCATCGACCTCAACCGGCCGCTGCAACAAAACCTTAATGATGCCTTGCAGGCCATCTGCGATGAAGCCGTGGCTGCGGTTAAAAAGGGTAGCGTGATCCTGGTCATCAGCGACTTTGGCATTCAACAGGACAGCCTGCCCGTGCATGCCTTGCTCGCCACGGGTGCCATCCATCACCGCCTGATTGCCGAAGGCCTGCGCTGTGACGCTAACATCGTTGTGGAATCCGGCAGTGTGCGCGATTCTCATCATTTCGCCACCCTCATTGGTTACGGTGCCACCGCAGTGCACCCCTACCTAGCCTACGAAGTCATTCGTGATCTGGTCCGTTCAGGCGAAATTACTGAAAAAAACGCCTGCAAGCTGGATGCGCAATATCGTAGCGGCATCAACAAGGGGCTATACAAAATCACCTCGAAAATGGGCATTTCCACCATTTCCAGTTATCGCGGGGCACAGTTGTTTGAATCGGTCGGCCTGCATCAGGAGGTTGTGGAACTCTGCTTCAAAGGCACCACTAACCGGATACAGGGGGCACGTTTTGAAGATCTGGAAGCCGAACAACGCAGCCTGCACCAACTGGCCTGGAATGCTCGCAAGACAATTGATCAGGGTGGCCTGCTAAAATTTATTCACGGTTGTGAAGACCATGCTTACAACCCGGACGTGGTGCAAACCCTGCAAAAGGCCGTCAAAACCGGCGACTATGAGACGTATAAAGACTATGCCGCACAGGTAAATGAGCGCCCGATCCTGTCGTTGCGCGACCTGCTGAAACTGCGCGAGGACACCCGTCCGGTGCCACTGGATGAAGTCGAAGCCGAAGAAGATATTCTTAAACGCTTCGACTCGGCAGCCATGAGCCTGGGTGCGCTCTCGCCAGAAGCCCATGAGACTCTGGCCGAAGCTATGAACCGTCTGGGCGGCCGTTCCAATTCAGGTGAGGGCGGTGAAGATCCGGCTCGCTACGGCACCCCGAAACGCTCCAAGATCAAACAGGTGGCCTCTGGCCGCTTTGGCGTCACGCCCGCTTATCTGCGCTCAGCCGAGGTGCTGCAAATCAAGGTAGCCCAGGGTGCCAAACCCGGCGAAGGTGGCCAGCTTCCCGGCCACAAGGTCAACGATCTGATCGCCGAACTACGCTACTGCAAAACCGGCGTAGCCCTGATCTCGCCACCGCCACACCATGATATCTATTCTATCGAAGATCTGGCCCAGCTTATTTTTGATCTCAAGCAGGTCAATCCGCAGGCACTGGTCTCAGTAAAACTGGTGGCCGAGGCGGGTGTGGGAACCATTGCTGCGGGTGTCGCCAAAGCCTATGCCGATCTCATCACTATCTCCGGCTACGACGGTGGCACCGCCGCCTCACCCCTGACCTCGGTTAAATACGCCGGCGGTCCCTGGGAACTGGGACTGTCTGAAACACACCAGTTGCTACGCGCCAACGACCTGCGCGACAAGGTGCGTCTGCAAACCGATGGTGGCCTGAAAACCGGCCTGGATGTGATCAAAGCGGCGATCCTCGGCGCAGAGAGTTTCGGCTTCGGCACCGGGCCCATGATCGCTATGGGTTGTAAATACCTGCGCATCTGTCATCTTAATAACTGCGCCACCGGCATCGCCACCCAGGACAATGTCCTGCGTAGCGAGCACTTCATCGGCCAGGTGGAGATGATAATGAACTATTTCCATTTCATCACCCGCGAGGTGCGTGAACTGCTGGCAAAACTGGGCTGCCGAAAATTTACCGATCTCATCGGCCGCACCGATTTGCTGGAACTGCTGGAGGGCAACACGGCCAAGCAGAAAAATCTGGATCTAAGTCCACTGCTTAGCGATGGTGGCGTACCCGATGACAAACCACAATTTTGCATCGAACCTCATAACCAACCCTTCGACAAGGGCGAGCTGGCTGAACAAATGGTGCGTGACGCCCTGTCTGCCATCGAAACCCTGTCCGGCGCTGAATTCAGCTATTCCGTACAGAATATTCATCGTTCCATCGGCGCTCGCCTGTCCGGCGAAATCGCTGTCCGCCATGGCAACACTGGCATGGAAGAACATCCCATTATAATAAAGCTCACCGGCACCGCTGGACAGAGTTTCGGCGTCTGGAATGCCGGTGGCCTGCATATGTATCTCGAAGGCGATGCCAACGACTATGTGGCCAAGGGCATGGCTGGTGGCAAACTGGTACTGCGCCATCCATCCGGCAGCATCTTTGATTCCGCCAGCACCCCGATCATGGGCAATACCTGCCTCTATGGTGCCACTGGCGGCAAACTGTTCGCCGCCGGTGCGGCGGGTGAACGCTTTGCCGTACGCAACTCCGGCTGCCATGCGGTCGTCGAAAGCATTGGCGATCACGGCTGCGAATACATGACCGGCGGCACCGTCACCGTCCTCGGCACTACCGGCACCAATTTCGGCGCCGGCATGACCGGTGGCTTCGCCTATGTCTACGATACAGCCGGCCAGTTTGTCGACTGCATCAATCAGGACATCAATATCCAGCGCATTGCTTCTGAACACATGGAAGCCTATCGCAATCACCTGCGTGATGTACTGGACGAATTTGTGCGTGAAACTGGCAGCCGACACGGCCAGACTATTCTCGACAACTTTGCCGATGCTGCCGGTAAATTCTGGCTGGTAACACCGAAGGCGGCATCACTGGACGATCTGCTGGAGGATTTGCAGCGGGCCGCAGCGTGAGATAGCTGCGAGGGGCTAGGGACAGACAGTAGCCAGGAAAAACAGGCTCATACCTTTTCACTAGCAAAACAGACAGCCTGAACGGATTTTATTTTAACTGACGAAAACAGAGCGAACCAAGCCCTGGCCACTCGTCCTTAGCAACTAGAAACTAGAAACTATTTTTATGGGAAATAACTTTCAATTCATTCAGATCAAGCGCCACGATCCGGACAAGAAACCGGCGGCTGAACGCAAAAAAGAATACTGTGAAATTTACGGTCAGTTCGATGCTGAGCACACGTCTGAACAAGCGGATCGTTGTCTGGCCTGCGGTAACCCCTATTGTGAATGGAAGTGTCCAGTCCACAACTATATTCCCAACTGGCTTAAGCTGATCGCGGAAGGCAACATTATTGAAGCAGCTGAACTATGCCATCAGACTAATTCCCTGCCTGAAATATGTGGCCGCGTCTGTCCACAGGACAGGCTTTGCGAAGGTGCCTGCACGCTCAACGATGGCTTTGGTGCGGTCACTATCGGCGCGATTGAAAAATATATTACCGATACCGCCTTTGCCCAGGGCTGGCGGCCGGATCTTACCGGCGTTCGGGATACGGGCAA